>ULSK01033909.1_pt1 | contig 11221 bp, 10 predicted proteins | sample 1956311 | NCBI WGS metagenome assembly ULSK01 (sample SAMEA4835706, study PRJEB28245) | human gut metagenome | biome: gut microbiome; material: fecal sample | place: Denmark | collected 2008 | reverse complement strand
CCCCCCCTGCCGATGCACGAGTGGATAACCCCGAACGGCTGCGGCTACACGCTGCGCATAACCCCGTCGCTTTGGATGCGCGGGCACAAGTTGGAGGTCGTCTACGAGTTCCCGTATGAGAAGAACGACGAGGACGGCGAAGAAGAATAAAATTTGACGGGAGGCGGCAATATGCAGTACAGAACCATAAGAGCGGCGGCGAGCGCCGAGTTCGTTGAAAAGCGTTCGCGGTTCATCGGCTATATATCGCCCGTCACGACTCAGCAGGACGCGATAGCGTTCATCGATTCGATAAAGTCGAAGCACTGGGACGCGACGCACAATGTCCCGGCATATATAATCAGAAATGGCAACATCTGCCGCTTTTCGGATGACGGCGAGCCGCAGGGCACGGCGGGAATGCCGGCACTCAATGTCCTGCAAAAAGAAGAGCTGACCGACTGCGTTCTGGTTGTCACCCGATATTTCGGCGGAATACTTTTAGGCGGCGGGGGACTCGTCAGAGCCTATTCGCACGCGGCGAAAATCGCAGTTGACGCGGGGGGCATAGTGACCCGCGCGGAGTGCAGTATAGTAAAAATCCGCTGCGACTACACATTTTACGGGCGGCTCGCATCGCTTATCCCGGAGCAGGGCGGCATAGTCGAGGACACGGCGTTCGAGGACGCGGTGACGGTGAAAATGAGAATACCGCAGGAGCTTGAGCCTGCGTTTGAGGCGCGGCTCGTTGACCTTAGCAACGGCACTTGCCGCGGAGAAATAACAGACACGGTTTTTGCGGATATAGACTGAGGAGGAGAAAAATGAAGATACTTTTTCAGGGCGATTCGATAACGGACGGCAACAGATACAAAGAGCCCGAACGCCGCCACGATCTCAACCATCAGATAGGGCACAGCTACGCATTTATTGTCAGCGGTATGCTCGGCGCGGAATATCCGGATGCCGGACTGAAATTTGTAAACCGAGGCATTTCCGGCGACACGACGCGCGGACTGCTCCGCCGCTGGCGCGAGGATGCGCTCGATATAGAGCCGGATGTTTTGAGCCTGCTCATCGGCACGAACGACTGCTTCCTTGAGGGCGAAAATCATGTTGAGCCAGAGGAATACGAAAAGAATCTCGAAAGCATACTCTCGCAGTCGTTTGAAACTAACGGGGAGCTGAAAGTGTTTCTCATGGAGCCGTTCTTTCTGCCGACAAAGGACAGATTCAAGGCGGAAGAGAATACTTGCCGCGAAGAGATAGGCAGATATTCGCAAATCTGCCGCCGCATTGCCGAAAAGGACGGCAGGATATTTTTTATCCAGCTTCAGCATCTGTTCGACGAAGCAGCAGAGGGACGTGACTGCGCCTACTGGATTTGGGACGGCATCCACCCGACGGAGAGCGGGCACGCGCTGATAGCACGCGAGTGGATAAAAGCATTCAAGGCGATGTTTGAATAAGTTTTATCAGCCTCACTTGTGTAAATGGAGATGGCTCGGCGAAGCCGAGACGGAGGGATCGTCATGCAGCCAAAACACAATAAACAGCTTGTTCCCTTGGCAAAACAGCTGCGAAAAGAGATGACAAAAGAAGAGCGGCATCTCTGGTATGATTTTCTGCGCGGCTATCCTATTCGTTTCTCAAGGCAAAAGGTGCTCGGAAAATATATAGCGGATTTTTACAGCGCTAAGGCTAAGCTTGTTATTGAGCTTGACGGTTCTCAGCACTATGAGAATGATAATATGCAAAAAGATACTGAGAGGACGGATTTTTTGAAAAAATACGGACTCACAGTGATTCACATCCCCAATAATGAAATCAACGAAAACTTTCAGGGCGTTTGCGAATATATTGACTCTGCGGTAAAACAATCCCTCAGTCAGCCTGACGGCTGACAGCTCCCTTTACACAAGGGAGCCATAAAAGTGCGACGAATTATTTTAAATCGAAAAAGTTTGTCATTGCACAGCCCCAAGGCTCCACTGTGTAAGGGGAGCTGTCACGGCGAAGCCGTGACTGAGGGGTTGTATGAAAGTCCAAAATACTCGCAATTTTGAAAATTGCAACTTATTCAAAACAGTTCCTCCGGCACTTCGCGCCGCGTCTCTTTATACAAGAGAGACTTAAAAAACCAACCAAACAAAAAATCCTCCGTATGAATCCATACGGAGGATAACTTTTTGCTTTGATTATTTCTCGGCGGCTGCGGCGGTTCTTCTTGCCTGGAGCGCGTCGGATATCTCCTGCTTCTTCTTGCCGACGATATCGTATTTGAATATCGGGATAGCGGAGAGCAGGGAGAGAATACCGGGGACAACGGCGTAGGCGAAGAACACGATGTCCTTTGTCTTTGTCGCGAATCCGGCGGCGGTGCCTGCGGCTATCTCGCGCACGGTGTCCGAATAGCCGGAGACCTGAACGAAAACAAGACCGAGCGCCGTGCCGAGCGCAAGGCAGATTTTTATAGTCAGCGTGAGCACCGAATATGCCGTACCCTCCATGCGCTTGCCGGTCTCGTACTCATAGTAGTCAACGCAGTCGGCGGTCATTATCATGGGCATGAGGTTGACGGACGCAAACTGGAGACCCATGAGGAACAGCGAGAAGTAGAAGAGGACGGTGAGCACCATGTTGTCGGGGTTCGTGAACCAGAAGTGGGCTATCACGAACGAGAGCACGGATGCGATGAAGCCGTAGACCGAAAGTCCGATAAAGACCTTTTTCTCGTCGAGCTTCTTTATAAGGAACGGGCAGGCCGCCATGCTTATCATCGTGCCGATGGCGGTCGAGATGCCGAGGACTGCGACGAGGTTCTGCGAGCCGAGAAGAATGTTCGCCGCCTGAACCTGAATTCCCATTGCCATCTGGCGTCCGAAGCCGAGGAAATACGAGATTATGACGAGCATGAACGGCTTATTCGATTTGAGCGCGCCCATCATGTCCTTGAAAGATATCTTGTCGCCCGCGGTGTAGGGGACACGCTCTTTGTTGAGAAGCGGGATAAGCCCGAACAGCACGCAGCCGAAAACGGCGGTGAGCACGGCGGTGAACAGATACTCATTCGCTATCATGGGCAGGTCGGTTTCGCCGCTCTTGACGAGCACCTTGGAGCCGCCCGGGATTATAAGGCAGGCGATGGGCACTATCACGACGCAGGCGGAGAAGCCTATCTGCTTGAACGTGTTTGAGATGGAGACGACATTCGTGCGTTCCGTCGGGTCGGGAGTGAGGACGGATGCGATGCCCTGCGAGGGCACGTCGCCGAGGGTCATCGCAAAGCTCCAGAGGAGATAGGTCGCAAAGATCCATATGTAAGTTGCCGCTTTGTTCGTCTTGAACGGCACGTCGATGAACACAACCGCGGACATGACGAGCAGGGGCAGGATCGACTTTGCAATCATCGATTTGAACTTGCCGTTTTTGCTCTTTGAGCGGTCGATCATGTTGCCGACGAACGGGTCGAAAACTGCGGAGAGAATCTTCGCCACGAGCACGAGAATACCGACGACTGCGATATCCGCGCCGAGAATCGAAGCGTCAAACTCCGCCTGATATGAATTCAGGAGTCCGACTATCGCCTGGAAGCCGAAAAGGCCGAGCGAATAGGCGGCAATTTCCTTGAAGTTCATATACTTTCCTTTTGATGAACTCATTGTTATTCCCCTTTCAGCAAGCCCCGAATCGTTCTTTGGCGCAGATTCAAGGCTTTACTGTGCTAAATTGATTTTATTATAAACTGTGAATTTGCCCGTGTCAATATGGATGCTGTAATTTTTGCCGACAGATTTGACTCTTCTGTTGCACGTCGGTGCGCCGTTCGGCTTGACACTTGTCTTTATTAAATGTATAATTTACCATGAGTTAATATAACAGCAGGAGGATAAAATCGATGATTTCAAAGAAACTTTTCGGCACTCTTTCCGACGGCAGAGAGGTCGATATATACGAGCTCAAGAACGCAAACGGCGTCAGTGCGTCCGTCATTACATACGGCGCAACCTGGCAGTCGCTTTTTGCACCCGACAGAAACGGAAATTTCGAGGATGTTCTCATCGGCTTCGACGATCTCAAGGGTCATGTCGAGCGCTCGGACTATCAGGGTCAAATTGTCGGCAGATATGCTAATCGCATCTGCGGCGGACATTTTACCGTTAACGGCAAAGAAATTGATGTTGTAAAGAATGAGAACGGCAAGACCTGCCTGCATGGCGGCGGTGAGTTTTCGCACGCTGTCTGGGCGGCAAAAATCGAGGGCGAGAGCCTCGTTCTCGAATATAAGAGCGGCGAGGGCTCGAACGGATTCCCCGGCGCGATGAGCGCAAAGGTGACTTATACTCTTGATGACAGCAACGAGCTTTCGATTGCATATGAGGCTGTCTGCACCGAGGATACGCCGATAAACATGACGAATCACGCGTATTTCAATCTCGGCTCGTATAAGCGTCCGAACGTGCTCTCTCAGGAGCTTCGCCTGTCCGCGTCGCGCTACACTCCCATTGATGAGGACAGCATACCGACCGGCGAGATAAGAGATGTCACCGGCACGGCGTTTGATTTCAGACAGATGAAAGCTATCGGCAGGGATATAGATCAGGACGACGATCAGCTCATTATCGGATGCAACGGCTACGACCATAATTTCTGCATCGACGAGGGCACGCAGGGCGCGTTCGCGACTGCATATGACCCCGAGAGCGGGCGCGTTATGGAAGTTACTACGGATATGCCCGGCGTTCAGCTCTACACCGGCAACTTCCTCGACAAAATACCCGGCAAGGGCGGCACGCTGATGAACAAATATGCCGGCTTCTGCCTTGAGACTCAGTTCTACCCCGATTCTCCGAACCAGCCGAACTTCCCGTCCTGCATTTTCAAAGCGGGCGAAAAGTTCAGAAGCCGCACAAGTTTCAAATTCTCGGTAAAATAAATTTTTCAGAGGCGTGTTTATGAATTCAACGGGTGCGCGGGCGCTGATAGATGTGCTGCTCGAACAGGGAGTCGATACGGTTTTCGGTTATCCCGGCAGTGCGGTGCTCGATATCTACGATGAACTTTACAAATGCGATAAAATTCGCCATATACTCACCTGCCACGAGCAGGCGGCGGCTCACGCGGCGGACGGATACGCCCGTGCGACGGGCAGAACGGGAGTCGTTATTGCGACCTCGGGACCCGGTGCCACCAATCTTGTGACGGGCATCGCCGCAGCATACATGGATTCGAGCCCCGTTGTTGCGATAACGGGGAACGTCAAGACCTCGCTGCTCGGCAGCGACTCGTTTCAGGAGGTCGATATCGCGGGCGTTACGATGCCGGTGACGAAATATTCGTTTATCGCGTCGGGCGAGCGCGGAGTTGCGCAGGATGTCCGCGAGGCATTCTCGATAGCGCAGTCCGGCAGAAAAGGTCCGGTTTTAGTAGATATCCCGGCGGATATCGCGGCTCAGAGCGAGGAATATGAACGCGCACCGAAGAGCGAGCCCGCCCCGGCAAAAGAGCCGGAGAAAGCCGAGCTCGAACGCGCGGCGCAGATGATAGAAAAAGCCAAAAGACCGCTTATCTATGTCGGCGGCGGGGCGATAAGCTCCGGCGCGTCGGACGCGCTGAAAACATTTGCTCAAAAACTGCATATCCCCGTCGCGTGTTCTATGATGGGGCTCGGCGCTTATCCGTGCTCGGCGGAGCTGTTCTTGGGGCTCGTCGGCATGCACGGAAACCCGGCGGCAAATATGGCGGCGTTAAACTGCGATTTACTCATTGCCGCGGGCGCGAGATTTTCAAACCGCGTCGCCGCGAGCAAAGAGAGCTTTGCACCGAAGGCGAAGATAATACATATTGATATAGACGCGGCGGAGTTCGACAAAAATATAATTTCCGACGCCCACATTCTCGGCGATCTCGGAAAGACGCTCGAGAAGCTCAGCGCGATGCTGCCGCCGGGAGAGAATCCCGAGTGGCTCGGCGAGATAGCCGAGTTCAAAAGGCGGATTCCGCGCCCGAAGCCCTATGCTCCGTACACGGTTCTGCACACTCTGAGCGAGCTGACGAAGGGCGAAGCGAATATAGTGACCGATGTCGGTCAGAATCAGATGTGGACGGCGCAGTACTATGACTTTGAACGCCCGCGTTCGCTGATAACCTCGGGCGGACTGGGCGCGATGGGCTTTGGCATGGGTGCGGCGATAGGCGCGGCACTCGGTAAGCCGGAGCGAAAGACCGTTCTGATAACCGGGGACGGCGGATTCCATATGAGCCTGAGCGAGCTTGCAACGCTCAGCAGATATAATATCCCAGTTGTTGTTGTCGTGATGAACAACGGCGTGCTCGGTATGGTGCGCCAGTGGCAGAAGGTGTTCTATGACGAGCGCTTTTCCGCGACTCAGCCGGAGCGCGGTACGGATATAGCCGCCGTCGCAAAGGCGTTCGGCGTCAAGGGCATGAGAATAAAGAATCCGTCGCAGGCGAAGCGCGTTTTCAAAAAGGCGCTCTCGATGGACAAGCCCGTAGTTATAGACTGCCGCATCGACCCCGACTGCGCGGTGCTCCCGATGATACCGCCCGGCGGCGATATCACGACGGCTATCTACAAATAAGGAGAAATTATTATGACTCAGAAGCTGACCGTTTCGGCGCTTGTCCGAAATCGCTCGGGCGTTCTGCTCAGAGTGGCGGGACTTTTTGCGCGCCGCGGATATAATATACGAAGTCTCACGGTCTCCGAGACCGAACATCCCGAGTTCTCGCGAATGACGGTTGTCTCCGAGGTTGAGCCGGAGCAGGTAAAACAGGTCGAGGCTCAGCTGTTGAAGCTCGAGGATGTCATAAAAGTGGCGCATCTCGAAGAGGGGAAGCTCGTTTCGAGCGAACTTCTGCTGATAAAAGTCCACTGCCTCAACAAAGACAGACCGCAGGTCCTAAAGACCGTCATAGCCTACGGCGCGAGGGTCAAGGACATCGGTCACACGATGCTAACGGCGGAGCTGACGGGCGAGCCGGAGCGAATAGACGCGTTTATCGCGGACATGAGCGTCCACGGAATAGCCGAGCTTTCGCGCTCGGGCATAACCGCTCTTGAGAGCGGCGACACGGTCATAAACGACTGACACGGGAGGGAGAGACTTGAAAAAGATAGAACTTCTCGATTCGACCCTGCGCGATGGCGCTCAGGGTGAGGGCATATCCTTTTCCGTCAACGACAGGCTGGAGATAGTCCGTGTGCTGGACGATCTCGGCATACCGATAATCGAGGCGGGCAACCCGACCTCCAATCCGCGCGAGCTTGAGTTTTTCGAGCGGGCGAGCAGGCTGTGGCTCAAAAATTCCCGCCTGTGCGCATTCGGTTCAACGCGGAGAAAGGGCGAGAGAGTCGAAGAGGACGCGGCGTGTGCCGCTCTGCTCAAGGCGGGAACCCCGTGCGTTTCAATAGTCGGCAAGAGCAGAAAAGTTCAGGTCGAGGGCGTTTTGCAGACGAGCCTCGAAGAAAATCTGTCTATGATAGAGGAGACCTGCCGCTTTTTCAAAAATCACGGCAAATATGTCGTTTTCGACGCCGAGCACTTCTTTGACGGTATGTCGGACAATGACGGCTACGCGCTCGAAAGCCTGCGCGCGGCTCTGCGCGGCGGCGCGGACTGCCTGACGCTCTGCGACACGAACGGCGGCTCGTTCCCCGATTATATTGAAAAAATCACCGGCGAGGTCGTAAAAGCCTTTCCGGGTACCGATATAGGAATCCACACCCACAACGATTCGGACATGGCGTGCGCGGGCGCACTCATGGCGGTAAGAGCGGGCGCAAAGCAGGTGCAGGGCACGTTTATCGGCTTCGGCGAGCGCTGCGGAAATGCGAGCTTAACTTCAATAATCCCGAATTTGCAGATAAAGTCTGACTATGAGTGCATCCCGCAGGAGAATCTCAAAAATCTGACATCTTCGGCGATAAAAATAGCGTCGATAGCGAATGTAACTTTGCACAGGGATGTGCCGTTTGTCGGGCGCAGCGCATTCGCCCATAAAGCGGGAATGCACGCCGACGGCGTTTTGAAATTCAGCGAATCGTTCGAGCATATCGACCCCGAATCCGTCGGCAACAGAAGACGCTTCCTGCTTTCTGAAGTGACCGGCAAGGCGGCGGTGCTCAAGAAGATACAGAAGCTCTATCCCGATTTCGACAAGGATTCGCCGCAGGTCGCGGAGCTGCTCGATATCCTGAAGCAAAAAGAATACGAGGGCTATCAGTATGAGGGCGCTGATTCGTCGTTCGAGCTGATAGTTCACCGCCTCGTCAGAAAATACAAGCCGTTCTTCGATCTCATCAGCTACAAGGTGCTCGACGAGCTGCCCTATGACAATGACCACAGCGCAACCGCCACGATAAAGCTCAGCGTCGACGGCAGAGTCAGGATAGCGGCATCGGACGGCGACGGTCCCGTCAACGCGCTCGACCGCGCTCTGCGTGAAGCGCTCGAAGTGTTCTATCCGTGCCTTAGAAAATTGAGGCTCATCGACTACAAGGTTCGCGTCATGGAGCCCAAAGACGCCACGGCGGCGAGCGTCCGCGTTCTTATAACTTCGTCCGACGGCGAGGATATCTGGACAACTGTCGGCGTGTCGCAGGACGTTATCAACGCGAGCTGGATAGCGCTCGTCGATTCTATTGAGCATAAGCTCGTGAGCATGGGCGAGAATCTGCACAGGTAAATATACGAAATTTTGTAACAAAATGTTATTCCGCCATTCACACAAACTTTTTTGAATGGTTTATAATAATTACAATGGGTTCGTTTAAAACAAAGGAGAGGTACTTATGGCTAACGAAAAAATACTTGTCGTTGACGACGACGTTAATATCTGCGAACTGCTGCGCCTCTATCTTGAAAAAGAGGGCTACACAGTCAGCATAGTAAACGACGGCGAGAGCGCCGTGAAGAGCTTCGGCGAGATTCAGCCGGATCTGATGCTGCTTGATATCATGCTGCCCCGCCTCGACGGCTGGCAGGTCTGCCGCGAGATAAGAAAATTCTCGGACAAGCCGATAATCATGCTCACCGCAAAGGGCGAGACTTTTGACAAAGTTCTCGGCCTTGAACTCGGCGCGGACGACTATGTCGTCAAGCCCTTCGATGCAAAGGAAGTTGTGGCGCGCGTCAAGGCTGTCCTCAGACGCAGCGCGGGCGCCCCGGCGGCGGATATAAAGCAGGTCGAATACGACAAGCTCAAGATAAACCTGACAAACTACGAGCTCTGGGTCGACGGCAAGCGCATCGACACTCCGCCCAAAGAGTTGGAGCTTATCTATCACCTTGCCAGCAACCCGAACAGGGTGTTTACCCGCGACCAGCTGCTCGACGAAGTCTGGGGCTTCGACTATTACGGCGATTCGAGAACGGTCGATGTCCATGTCAAGAGGCTCAGAGAGAAGCTCGAGGGCGTGTCCGACAAGTGGGAGCTCAAGACCGTCTGGAGCGTAGGCTACAAGTTTGAGACCAAGGATTGATGTGCATGAAAAAAGCACGCAAAAAGTTTGAAATAAAAGATGTAAAGAACGCAGGCTCGAGAACAAAACGCTCGGGTCTGTTTCACCGTTACTTCTATGTGACGGTGCTGATACTGTTTATCGGCTTCACCATTCTCGGCTCGTCGCTGTTGATATTCATCGCGCGCTACCAGTCCGAAGAGAAGACGGCGCTTTTAAAGCAGAACGCGCAGACCGTCTCGCAGACTGCCGCGGCGCTTATTCAAAAAGGCTACTCGCTTGAAGAGAGCAACAAGAATTCTACTCTGCTCATGAGCGTTTCGACCGCCCAGCTCTCGCAGGCGATAGATGCGGACATTTATATATGCGACACCGACGGCAAGATAATCTGCTGTAAGGATATATGGCAGTCCAATCTCGTGATGTACATGGGCGAGTGCATAGTCCACAGCAAATATACCGTCCCCGAAACAGCTCTGTCGAAGCTCAGCAGCGGCGGATATACCGAGACGGGCACGCTCGGCGGAATGTACAAGAGCTCGCATTTTATAAGCGTTGAGCCGATAGTGGCATCCGGCAAGCTTTGCGGCGCGGTCATCGCTTCGCAGGATACGGATTCGCTGCACGAGCCTGTCAGGGCGATGCTCAAGATGTTCCTGTTCTCGGCAATTCTCGCGCTCGCGATAGCATTCGTTGCAACATATGTTATGACCTATCAGATGACAAAGCCCCTGCGCGAGATGTCGGCGGCGGCAAAGCAGTATGCAAAGGGCGATTTCAGCAACCGAATCTCGGTGCCCTATCATAAAGTGCTGGGCGGCGACGAGGACGAGGTCGCGGAGCTTGTGACGGCGTTCAACTCCATGGCGAATGCGCTTTCGGCTACCGAGACTTCGAGACGCAATTTCGTCGCGAATGTCTCGCATGAGTTAAAGACCCCGATGACCACTATCGGCGGATTCATAGACGGAATACTCGACGGCACGATAGATTCGTCGAAGAGCACATATTATCTCAGAATAGTCTCCGACGAGGTCAAGCGCCTTTCTCGCCTTGTTACGGGTATGCTCAATATGTCGAAGATAGAGGCGGGTCAGTTAAAAATCCAGCCCAAGGAGTTCGACATTTCGGCAATGACCTTCAAAACGATGCTCGGCTTCGAGCGCGCGATAGATGAAAAGAAGATAGAGATACGCGGCCTTGATAAAGTCGAGCCGCTCAACATCTGCGCCGACGAGGATATGATAAATCAGGTCGTATATAATCTTATCGACAACGCTGTGAAGTTCACGAACGAGGGCGGCTATATCGAAGTCGCGATAAAGTCGGACAGCGAAAAGATGATATTCTCCGTCAAGAACAGCGGCAAGGGCATCTCCCGCGAGGAGGCGGGCAAAGTCTTTGAGCGCTTCTATAAAACGGATAAATCGCGCAGCTACGATGTCAAGGGAGCGGGTCTCGGACTGTATATAGTCAAGACCATAATCGATATGCACGGCGGTCAGATAACCGTCAACAGCGAGCCGGGCGAATATACGCAGTTCGTGTTCTGGCTTCCGCTGAGATGAATTTTTGCGGAAAAAAGTTGAATAAAAATCCAAAGGTTATTTACCCGACGTTCAAGAAATCGTAATATTGAAAGTCCATAATAGTGTCAAAAGATGAAGGATATCCCGAAGGCAATGGATGGAGGTAAACTCAGTTTATGTACAATGATGATTATGTGAACAACTTCGGCAGCTCCGGCGAGACGCCGCC
>ULSK01063303.1_pt1 | contig 11286 bp, 7 predicted proteins | sample 1956311 | NCBI WGS metagenome assembly ULSK01 (sample SAMEA4835706, study PRJEB28245) | human gut metagenome | biome: gut microbiome; material: fecal sample | place: Denmark | collected 2008 | reverse complement strand
CCAGCCGTATTTGAAGAACTCGAGATAGAACTCAACATCCTTGTCGAGACCCTTCTCCTGCGCCTGGCTCTTGAGCACATCGTATCTGTGCTCGCGCTGCGCGCCGGTGGTTATCTCGACGCCGCGCCAGATGAGGTCATAGCCCTGCGGCACGCCGTTCTCGTCGCGCATATGGTAGAACGCACGCTTATCGGCGCTGTAGTCGGTGATGAACAGGAACTCGTGACCGTATTTCTTCATGACCCAGTCGTAGCTCAGACGCTCGGCGTCGGTCGTGAGGTCGCCCTTTTCGCTGTCGGGCACGGTATAGCCGAACTCCTTTTCGAGCTCGTCATAGAGATCGGCAAGCTTTATGACCGGGAACGGGGTCGTCGGGACGATAACCTCCTTGCCAAACAGCTCCTTTATCTCCTCGCCGTATTTCTCCTTGACCGATTTAAGCATATATGTCAGCAGCTCCTCCTCCATCTTCATGACATCTTTGAAAGAGGTGATGTAGCTGAACTCGAGGTCGAAACCGGAGAACTCGGTGGTGTGCTTGTTGGTGTATGACTTCTCAGCTCTGAAAACGGGGCCGACTTCAAATATGCGCTCGAAGCCGCTCGCCATTGCCATCTGCTTATAGAACTGGGGGCTCTGCGCGAGATAGGCAAGACGGTCAAAATACTTGACCTCAAAGACCTCGGCTCCGCTCTCGCTCGCCGCGCCGATGAGCTTCGGAGTGTGAATCTCGATGAAATTATGGTCTATAAGGAACTGACGCATGGCGTTGACCATGACAGTCTGAACCTTGAACATGAGCTGATTTTCGTCGGTGCGAAGGTCAATCCAGCGGTAGTCAATGCGCTGGTCGATGCTCGAACGCTCGACGCCCGGGCGCTTCTTGGTCGCGGGGATCTCCTTGCGCACTATCGGCAGCTCGTCGGCTATCGACTCTGCGGTTATCGACTCGGGGATAATCTCAATTCCGCCCATCTTGACGAAATCGTTCTCGACGGCGGTGCCGACGACCGAGATAACGGAATCCTGAGTCAGAGTCGCTATCACGGGGCAGAGCTCCGGCAGCTTCTCTTTCTCGACGGTTATCTGGATTTTTCCGGTGATATCCTTGAGCACGATGAAAGCCATGTACTTGCTGTCGCGCAGGTTCTCGACAAAGCCCTGAACGAGCACGGGTTTGCCGAGATTATTTTTGATGTCCGCAATGTAAGTTCTCTCCATTATCTGAGCCCTCCAAAGAGATTTGATATATCGGCAGCGTTGAGATCTCCGTCGTTGATGCTGTCCGCAAAGGCGTTTGCCGCAGCCTGAACGAGAGCCGACGAGAATTCATCGCTGAAGTTTTCGATTGAGAAAGCGGTCTTTTCGCCGTTTTCCATGTTCTTGACGAGGACTTCGCCCTTGGCGATATCGTCATCGCCGATAACACAGGTGAAGCGCGCGCCCAGTTTGTCGGCGTATTTCATCTGAGCCTTGACCGAGCGTCCCGCGACGTCAAACTGCGCGCTGACCCCGTCCGAGCGGAGATCCCTGCAGAGCTTCGCCGCAACGAGCGAAGCGGCGTCGCCGATTGAGCCGATATAGATATCGCACTTCTGGTCGCCGGGCAGCTCAATGCCCTGCGCCTCGATGACGCTGAGCAGGCGCTCGAGTCCCATTGCGAAGCCGAGAGACGGGGTGTGCTGACCGCCGAGCTCCTCTATGAGCCCGTCATAGCGTCCGCCGCCGCCGCAGACAAGTCCGTCGGTCTTTTCGTTATGCGAGACGAACTCGAAAACGGTCTTTGTATAGTAATCAAGTCCGCGCACGATGTGCGGGTTGACAACATAGTCTATCATCAGCGCGTCAAGATAGCTCTTGACTTTCTCGAAATGCTCGCGGCACTCGTCGCAGAGATAATCGAGCATAACGGGCGCGCCCTCGGCTATCTTCGAGCAGACGGGGCTCTTGCAGTCGAGAATACGCATGGGGTTGCGCTCGAGCCTGTCGAGGCAGGTGCCGCACAGCTCGTCTTTATACTGCTCAAAATATGCCTTGAGCGCCTTGTGATACTCGGCGCGGCAGGTCGGGCAGCCGATCGAGTTTATCTCGAGCGTCAAGTCTTCGATTCCGAGGAAAGCGAATATTTCGGCGGCGAGGGAAATTATCTCGGCATCGGCGGCGGGAGCCGGAGTGCCGAAGACCTCAACGCCGAACTGGTGGAACTCCCTGTATCTGCCGGACTGCGGCTTCTCGTAGCGATAGCACGAGGTTATATAGCAGGTCTTCTGCGGCAGGGGCTCGTTGAAAAGTCCGTGCTCCAGGAATGCGCGCGCAGCGCCCGCAGTGCCCTCGGGTCGGAGCGTTATAGAACGTCCGCCCTTGTCGAGAAAAGTATACATCTCCTTCTGCACGACATCGGTGGTGTCGCCGACACCGCGGGCAAACAGCTCCGTATGCTCGAACACGGGAGTGCGAATCTCCTTGAAGCCAAAACGCGAGGCTATATCGAGCAGGGTATTTTCAAGAAAGCGGTTTTTATAGCTCGCCGCGGGCAGCACATCCTGAGTGCCCTTGACAGCTTTCGTAAAAAGAGCCATGTTTTCGTTCCTTCCATAAAAACATTAAATCCCGCCGTTGGCGGGATGAGCGAAAAAGCTCCGGAAAAATCCGCCCGGCGGGAAATACCGCCGGGGCGGGTCAAAGCTTATTTCGGGTTGACTATATCGCGCCAATCAAGGTCGCCGCGCGCAAGGCTGTGAATAAGAGCCTCGGCGGTGGCTATATTGGTGGCAACGGGGATGTTGTGCACGTCGCAGAGTCTGAGAAGATTTGCTTCGTTGGGCTCGTGCGGCTTGGGTGTGAGCGGATCTCTGAACATGAGCAGAAGATCGATCTCGTTGCAGGCTATTCTGGAAGCTATCTGCTGGTCGCCGCCCTGACTTCCGCTGAGGAAGCGCTGAATCTCAAGTCCGGTTGCCTCGGCTACGAGCTTGCCCGTAGTGCCGGTCGCGCACAGGGAATGGCGGCTCAGGATACCGCAATAAGCTATACAGAACTGGGTCATAAGTTCTTTTTTTGAGTCGTGAGCCATGAGAGCGATGTTCATTGTGTATCCCCCTTTTCCGAATTGTTGACTTCGCTGGTCATGTTAATATCATATCAGAGAAACCGGGTTATGACAAGAGTTATTTGTAACTTCTTACAAAATTTTAATAAAAACCCGACCGATTATTCCTCTGTTTCGGAATTTTCGCTGTCTTCGGCAGGTGACACTTCCTCAGCCGCGGTTTCTTCCGGCTTTTCCTGATCTTCCTCGCTCGGAGTGCAGGCGACGGTAACCAACTGCTCGCCCTCGGACACACGCATGACTCTGACGCCCTTGGAGGGTCTTGCAAATGTGCTTATCTGTGAGACAGGGATGCGGATTATAATGCCGTCGGACGAGATGAAGATGACATCCTCGCTCTCGTCAACGACCGCTATCGCGGCAACATCGCCGTAGGTCTCGGTGCGGTAGTTTATCGTGCCCTTGCCGCCTCTCGACTGGAGTCTGTAATCCGAAGGTTCGCTGCGTCTGCCGTAGCCGGTGGTGCTGACGGTGAGGACAGCCTTTGCATCGTCGAGCACTTCCATGCCGACAACCTCGTCGCCCTCGCGCAGCTCAATCGCCTTGACGCCGCGCGCCGTTCTGCCGAGCGGTCTCGCGTCGTTTTCATTGAAGCGGATGCCCATGCCCTTGCGAGTGGCTATGAGCAGATCGTCGTTGCCGGAGGTCAGGCGCACCCATGCGAGCTCATCGTCATCGTCGAGATTTATCGCGATAACGCCGTTCTTGCGGACGTTGCGGTAAGCGTCGAGGCTCGTGCGCTTGATGATACCCTTGCGCGTGACCATGCAGAGGAACGCATCGGGGTCATATTCGGGCACTCTTATCATCGCCGACACCTTCTCGCCCGCTTCAAGGGGCAGAAGGTTGACTATATTCATGCCCTTGCTGTTTCTCGAGCCCTCGGGCACTTCATAGCCCTTGAGACGGTAAGTTCTGCCGCGGGTGGTAAAGAACATGACGTAATCGTGGGTGGAGCAGGTAAACATGGTCTTTGCCACATCCTCCTCGCGCCTTGTCATGCCCTTGACGCCTCTGCCGCCGCGGTGCTGGATCGTGTATGCGTCGGCGGGGATACGCTTGATATAGCCGAGGTTCGTCATGGTGAACACGCAGGTCTCCTCGGGGATAAGATCCTCGATATCGACCTCGCCGCTGACATTTTCAATGACGGTGCGGCGGTCGTCGCCGAACTTCTCGGCGATGGCGCCGGTCTCCTCGCGGACTATAGTAAGTATTCTCGACTCGTTCGAGAGAATATCTATAAAGTCGGCTATCTTCGCCTTGAGCTGAGCCATCTCATCCTCGACCTTTATGCGCTCGAGTCCGGTCAGCTGGCCGAGTCTCATCTGGACTATCGCCTGCGCCTGAATCTCATCGAGACCGAAGCGGTTCATGAGCGCTTCGCGTCCCTCGGGGACGCTGTTCGATGCGCGCAGGATAGCTATGACCTCGTCGATGAAATCGAGAGCCGTGAGCAAGCCCTCAAGAATATGGGCGCGCTCCTGAGCTTTTTTCAGATCGTACCTTGTGCGGCGTGTGACTATCTCGCACTGGTAGTCGATATACTGCTGAAGAATCTGCTTAAGAGTGAGTATCTTCGGCTCGCCGTTTACGAGGGCGAGCATAATCACGCCGAAGGTAGACTGGAGCTGAGTGTAGGTATAGAGCTGATTCAAAACTACCTGCGGATTCGCGTCGCGCTTCAAGGTGATGTCGATGTGCATACCGGAGCGCGAGGAATAGTCGTGGATATCGGATATGCCCTCGATGCGCTTATCCTTGACGAGATCCGCCATGCTCTCTATGAGCTTCGCCTTGTTGACGCCGTAGGGTATCTCGGTGACAACTATCTTGTGGCGGTCGCCCTTTGTCTCGACTATCTCGGCGCGGGCGCGGACTATAATTTTGCCGCGGCCTGTGCCGTAGGCGGCGCGTATGCCCGCTCTGCCCATGATTATTCCGCGGGTCGGGAAATCGGGGCCTGGCAGATGAGTCATAAGCTCCTCGAGCGTCGCGTCGGGGTTATCTATCAGGCAGTTCATGGCAGCTACGACCTCGCGCAGATTGTGCGGAGGGATATTTGTCGCCATACCAACCGCTATACCTACGGAGCCGTTGACAAGCAGGTTCGGATATCTCGACGGGAGCACCGTGGGCTCCTTGAGTCGGTCGTCGTAGTTCGGGATAAAATCGACCGTGTCCTTGTCGATATCCGTCAGCATTTCGAGCGAGAGCTTTTTGAGCTTTGACTCGGTGTAACGGTAGGCGGCGGGCGGGTCGCCGTCGACGGAACCGAAGTTGCCGTGGCCATCAACGAGCGTATATCTCATGGAGAAGTCCTGCGCCAAACGCACCATGGCGTCATAGACGGAGGCGTCGCCGTGAGGATGGTAGCGGCCGAGCACCGAACCGACCGTATCCGCGCATTTGCGGTACGGCTTGTCGGGATAGAGGCCGTTTTCGTACATGGTGTAAAGTATGCGTCTGTGGACGGGCTTCAAGCCGTCACGCACATCGGGCAGAGCACGCGAGGTGATGACCGACATAGAGTAATCCAGAAAGGATTTGCGCACTTCTCTATTGATCTCGACATTGATTATTTTTTGTTCGTTATATGCTTCGTCAAAGCTCACAGAGATCTACTCCTTTCCGTTATATATCCAGGTTCTGGACGTATTTTGCATTGGTTTCGATGAACTCGCGGCGCGGCTCGACCTTGTCGCCCATAAGAATGGAGAAGGTCTCGTCCGCGAGCATCGCGTCCTCTACATTGACGCGCAGCATCGTGCGGAAGTCGGGATCCATTGTCGTCTCCCAGAGCTGCTCGGCATCCATCTCGCCGAGACCTTTGTATCTCTGGATATCGCAGCTGCCCGAGCCGCCGAACTCCGCCATGAACTGGTCGCGCTCCTCGTCGGAGAAAGCGTATCTTATCTTCTTGCCCTTGCTGACTTTGAACAGCGGGGGCTGAGCGAGATAGACATGACCCTGCTCGATAAGCGGGCGCATATAGCGGAAGAAGAAGGTCAGCAGCAGCGTTCTGATATGCGCGCCGTCGACATCGGCATCCGCCATGATAACTATCTTGTTGTAGCGAAGCTTTGTTATATCAAACTCGTCGCCGATTCCGGTGCCGAGGGCTATGACAATAGGCATGAGCTTCTCGTTGCCGATAACTCTGTCGAGTCTCGCCTTTTCGACGTTGAGCATCTTGCCCCAGAGGGGAAGAATCGCCTGGAAGCGTCTGTCGCGTCCCTCTTTTGCGGAGCCGCCTGCGGAATCTCCCTCGACGATGTAGAGCTCTGTGCGCTCGGCGTCGCGCTCGGTGCAGTCAGCAAGCTTGCCGGGCAGGGAGTTTGAATCGAGCACGGACTTGCGGCGAGCCAGCTCGCGCGCCTTTCTCGCAGCCTCTCTCGCGCGCGAGGCGTCGAGAGCCTTCGAGAATATCGCCTTTGCGACTGCGGGATTCTCTTCAAAATAGGTCATCAGCTTCTCATAGACCGTTGTCGAGACGAGTTGGGTTATATCGGTGTTGCCAAGCTTGCCCTTTGTCTGTCCCTCGAACTGCGCTTCGGTGAGTTTGACGCTGATAACGGCAGTCAGTCCCTCGCGGACATCGTCACCCGAGAGCTTCTTGTCGCCGTCTTTGAGAATGGAATATTTGCGTCCGTAGTCGTTGAAAACGCGGGTCAGAGCGGTCTTGAAGCCGGTCTCGTGAGTACCGCCGTCAACGGTGTGGACGTTGTTTGCAAATGAGAGCATTGTCTCGTTGTAGCTGTCTGTATACTGCATGGCGATCTCCGCGCTTCTGTCGCCGTGCATGGCGGAGAAATGGATCGGCTTTTCATGCAGGGGAGTCTGACCGCGGCTTGTGGTCAGATATTCGACGAAGCTCGAAAGTCCGCCTTCGTAGCAGTAGGTGCGCTCGATGATATTATCGGGGTCGCGCCTGTCCGCAAGGGTTATGCACAGTCCCGCATTGAGGAACGCGGACTCGCGCAGGTGTCTTTCAAGGGTCTCGAAATCATAGACCGTGGTCTCGCGGAAAATCTCGGGATCGGGCTTGAAGCGTATAGTCGTGCCGGTCGCCGACGAGGTGCCTATCTCCTTGAGGTCATAGTCGGGATGACCGCCGTTCGAGAAGCGCTGCTGATAGACATGGCCGTTCTGCGCGACCTCGACCTCGAGCCACTCGGACAGGGCGTTGACGACGGACGAACCGACGCCGTGCAGACCGCCGGAGACCTTGTAGCCGTTGCCGCCGAACTTACCGCCGGCGTGCAGGACGGTCAGGACGACCGTCACGGTGGAGATGCCCATCTTTTCGTTCATGCCCACAGGGATACCGCGTCCGTTATCCTTGACGCTGATAACATTGCCCGGGAGTATCTCAACATCGATATTCGTGCAGAAGCCCGCGAGAGCTTCGTCTATGGAGTTGTCGACTATCTCATACACAAGGTGATGCAGACCGCGCGGACCCGTCGAGCCGATGTACATACCGGGACGCTTGCGGACCGCCTCAAGTCCCTCAAGAACCTGAATCTGGCTCGCGTCGTATTCCTCGGTGACCTTGGTGTTCATATCCTTGTCGAGCTCAATGTCTTCGTCGAGCACGAGCTCGTCCTGATTCTCGGCGTTCTCTTCAAGGATCTCGTTGTTCTCATTGTTATCCAAAGCTTTCATCCTCCTTCTCCAAAGCTATAAAAACGAATTTACTGATTCGTCAGGGTGGAGAACATGTTCTTTTTCTTCTTTTTCTTTTTGGGCTTGTACTTCGGCGGATTTTCGAGTCTCATTCTCGCGCTCTTGGACTTCGCGAGATACTTGTTGACCTGGACAACGGGAGAGATCATGTCCGCGCTCATGTAGTCGACGCAGTTTGCGAGCAGATCCTGATCGTTGTTGAGCTCGCCGAGGACGGTGACGGCTATGATGCTCTGAATCTCGTTCGTGCCGTCGTCATAAATCTCGTTGAGGAGATTGAAGAGCTTTCTCATCTTCTGCGGGTCGTTCTCTTTTATGGCCTTGATAACCACGGGAGCGGCGTGATTCTTGAAGAAATCCTCGGGCAGGAACTCGCCGTAGGTCTCAATATTCTTTCTGTATTCGTCGCGCAGCTCGGGATAGATAACGCTCAGGCGGTTTGCGAATGTGTTCGCGTCATAGCACGCCTCGCCGCTCTTTGCCGCAGCCTTCGATACGGGGGTGGGGAGCTTCACTTTCTTTTTATCGACTGTGCCGTTCTTGCCGAAGCTCTCTTCGATAAGCTCGGCATACTCGTCCGAGATAAACTTGATGTCCTTGTCGTCGGCGGTCTCAACGTCGAGCAGAGAATGGGCTATCTTCGCGAAGTCGGTCTCGTTCGCGCCCTCTTTCTGCGCCCAGAGCAGGGCTATCTTGTTGTCGTAGTGCTCGATACGCAGAGCCTTGTTGTCGCCGGAAAAATCCATAACGGCGCGTCCGCTCGTGACGGAGACGGGGATACCGTCGGAGATATCTGCGGGAGTGGTGATTCTGAAGCCGCACTTCGTGAGGGTCGGCTCGAGGTTCTTGTAGATGTCGTTCATCGCTATACGGATATCAATCATAACTGTTCTCCTTAAAAAATACTCTGCACAGAGTATATATTATATATACTAATATAATATATCATAATATCGGCGCGTTTGCAATGCTCTAACAGAAAAATACTGCACCCGTTTTCAAATAAAACGGGTTGACGAAAGGCGTATAACTGTGGTATTATAAAAAATCAAAAGAACGAGGTTTTTCATAGCCTCAGAGCAAGAAAGAAAAGGACTTTTCCGATGGAAAAAAAGGTGTTTATAAACATTGAGGACAGCCACTCCGGGCATGACGACAGCTACTCGTCGCAGACGAGCACGCAGGGCGTTCTGCGCCTGCTCGAAAACGGCTACGAGCTCTCATATGAAGAGCCTGCCGCCGAGATGGAGGGCTGCGTGACCACCCTGCTCATAGAGGACGGCGGACTCGTCACAATGACGAGAAACGGCGCATATACTACACAGATGGTCATGGAGCGCGGCAGGCGCCATGTCTGCCACTACGCGACACCGTTCGGCGATATGCTCCTCGGCATATTCGCCAAGAAAGTCGAGTCGTCCGTGACGGAGGAGGGCGGCGAGCTGCTGCTCAACTACACTATCGATGTCAACGCGGATCTCGCCGCGTCGAACGAGCTGAAGATAACGGTCAGCGGACAGTAAAAATGACGGTTTGCCCGCAGAAACTGCGGTTACACGAAAGGATGGATAAATTTTATGTCAGTGCTTGTAAAACAGGTCGAGGATAAGCTCTGCGAGCTTGTCAGGGACGCCGCGAAAAAGGCGATGGCGGCAGGTGAACTGCCCGAAGCCGAGCTCACGGATTTCAAGGTCGAAATCCCGGCGGACAGAAAGAACGGCGACTACTCCACAAACGCCGCCATGGCGTGGGCGAGAGCTTTCAGACGCGCGCCCGCTATGATAGCCGCGGCTATAACAAAGAACATTGACCTCGAGGGCACAGCATTCTCATCCTGCGAAGCGGCGGGTCCCGGATTCATAAACTTCCGTCTCGCCGACCGCTTCTATTCGGAGATTCTCATGGATATCCGCAAGAAGGGCAGCGACTACGGCCGCTCCGATTTCGGCAAGGGCGAAAAGGTAAATATTGAGTTCGTCTCCGCCAATCCGACGGGTCCGATGCACATGGGCAACGCCCGCGGCGGCGCTCTTGGCGACTGCCTCGCGGCGGTCATGGACTTTGCGGGCTACGATGTCAGCCGCGAATTCTATATCAACGACGCCGGCAATCAGATCGACAAATTCGCCCTCTCGCTCGATATCCGCTATCAGCAGATATACAAGGGCGCCGACGCGCCCGAGCTGCCCGAGGACAGCTACCATGGCGAGGACATAGCCGTGCGCGCCAGGGAATTTGCCGATGTCTACGGCGACAAATATATCTCCGAGAGCGAGGAAGTCCGCCGCAAGGCGCTCGTCGATTTCGCGCTGCCGAAGAACATCGACTCGATGCACGAGATACTTTCAAAATACAGAATAGAATACGACACATGGTTCAAGGAGAGCACCCTGCACAACGGCACGGAGCTTCGCGACACAATAGAGCTGCTCAAAGAAAAGGGACTCACCTACGAGCTTGACGGTGCGCTGTGGTACAAGAACATCGAGGTTCAGACAAAGCGCCTGCTCGCCCAGGGCAAGACGCAGGAGGAGATCGACAAGCTCGGTCTCAAGGACGATGTGCTTATCCGCCAGAACGGCAACCCGACCTATTTCGCGGCGGATATCGCATATCACCGCAACAAGCTCGCCGTCAGAAAGTTTGACAGGGCGATAGATGTCTGGGGCGCAGACCACCACGGTCATGTCGCCAGAATGAAGGGCGCGCTCGACGCGATAGGTCTTGACGGCGACAAGCTCGATATAATCCTCATGCAGCTCGTTCGCCTGACGAGAAACGGCGAAGTCGTGCGCATGTCCAAGCGCACCGGCAAGGCGATAACCCTCGTCGACCTGCTCGAAGAGATACCGATAGACGCGGTGCGTTTCTTCTTCAATCTCCGCGAACCCGCAACACAGATGGAGTTCGACCTCGATCTCGCCGTCGCCGAGAATTCGCAGAACCCCGTTTACTATTGCCAGTACGCCCACGCGAGAATTTGCAGCATACTGAGAAAGCTCAAGGAGCAGGGCTGTGACATCCCCGAGTGCACGCCCGAGCAGCTCGACCTGCTCACCGCGCCCGAGGAGCGCGAGATAATCAGGCACTTAGCGTCGCTCACCGACGAGATCGCTCTCTCCGCCAAAAACTATGATCCCGCGCGCATCACACGCTACTGCATCGACCTTGCGACCCTCTTCCACAAGTTCTACAACGCCTGCCGCGTCAACTGTGACGACAAGAACTTGAGTGCGGCGAGAATATATCTGTGCCTGTGCGTCAAAGAGGTTCTCAAGAACATCCTGACCCTGCTCAAGATAAGCGTGCCGGAGAGAATGTAAAAAAACAGAATCAAAAAATCATTCCGCAGGGGCCCGGCGTTCCTGCGGAATATTAAAATGCGGAGTTTTTCCTGCATACAAGCGGCGCAAGGCTGTAATCGAGCGATTGTAGGGTGCGGCGACCCTGTCAAGCCCAGATAGTGAACAAAATGTTCGGGATGATTG
>ULSK01045428.1_pt1 | contig 11356 bp, 6 predicted proteins | sample 1956311 | NCBI WGS metagenome assembly ULSK01 (sample SAMEA4835706, study PRJEB28245) | human gut metagenome | biome: gut microbiome; material: fecal sample | place: Denmark | collected 2008 | reverse complement strand
CTGACTGCCGATGCCAGCTCTGTGGTAGTCACAGTCCATAAGTCGCCCGATGGAGATGCCATCGGATCGATGTTGGCCTGGGCGCAGTATCTGCAGGCCCTGGGCAAGGAGGTCACCTGCGTGATCCCCGATGCCGCTCCCGACTTTCTGATGTGGCTCCCAGGATCGCAGACGCTGCTCCGCTACGACAAGCATCCCGACCGCGCGAAGGAGGCCTTCGACAAGGCCGACCTCGTCTGCTGTCTCGACTACAACGACCTCTCGCGCACGGGGGACATGGCGGACGTCATTGCCCAGTCGAAGGCGCCCCGACTGCTCATCGACCACCATGTGGGCCCGACCGTCGAGGCGGCGCTCTCCGTCTCCCATCCCGCGATGTCGAGCACGTCGGAACTCGTCTTCCGCCTGCTGTGGCAGTTGGGCGCCTACGACGAGATGACGCTGCAGATGGCGCAATGTATCTACTGCGGCATGATGACGGACACGGGAGCCTTCACCTACAACTCCAATGCGCCAGCCGTCTATCTCATCATCAGCCACCTGCTGGAGAAGGGCGTGGACAAAGACCGCGTTTATAACCGCGTCTATAACAACTACTCGCCACAGGCCATCAAGTTCAGGTCCTATGTGATCTTCAAGAAACTGCGCGTCCTGCCGGCCTCCCATGCGGCCTACTACACCGTCACGCGCGACGAAATGCGACGTTTCCAGTTTGTCAGGGGCGACCTGGAGGGCGTGGTCAACATCCCGCAGAAGATCAAAAAACTCAAACTCTCCATCTCGCTGCGCGAGGACACCGAGAAGGACCAGGTCATACGCGTCAGCCTCCGTTCGGGCAATGGTTTCCATTGCCGCAAGATGGCGGAGGAGTTCTTCCACGGCGGAGGACACGAAGACGCGGCAGGCGGACGCCTGGAGTGCTCCATCGAGGAAGCCGAGCAGGTGGTCCTCCGAGCCATCATGGCCTACAAGGAGCAGCTGCGATGACCCCTCGCGGCCCAGGATCATGGTCCGTAGGGCAGTCTTTAATGTCAAAAGTAGCTAAAAATGGGCGTCGTCTTATGGTGGAACAGACGATTTGCTATAACTTTGCAGTAAGATATTATTGAACGTAAAAGATTCCGATGAAGAAAACGCTTTTTCTCCTCCTCCCGCTCGCAGCTCTGCTCTGGTCGGCGTGCAGCAATGACGAGACCTATGCTGACCAGCGCAAGCGAGAGAACGGAGCCATCCGCCAGTATCTCAACGACAGCAGCGTGACGGTCATCTCCGAGCGCCAGTTTTTCGATCAAGACACGATGACCGACATGAGCAAGAACGAGTTTGTGCTGCTCGAGTCTTCGGGCATCTATCTCCAAATCGTAGAGAAGGGTTGCGGAGAGAAGATCAAGGATGGCGAGACGGCCACCGTGCTCTGCCGATTCACCGAGCGCAACCTCCTCACCGATAGCATCATCGCCACCAACAACATCCTCTATTTCAGCGCGCTGGTCGACAAGATGTCGGTCACGAACACCTCCGGCACCTTCACGGCCTCCTTCGACCCCACGTCGAGTGTGATGTATCAAGTCTATGGAAGAAGTTCCGGTAGCACGCAGGTGCCCAACGGATGGCTTTCCCCGCTGCCTTACATCAAGGTGGGTAGGCCGCTCTCGGCCGACGACCGCATCGCCCGCGTGCGCATCATCGTACCCTCCACCGAGGGCACCTATGCGGCCACGATGTCGGTCTATCCGTGTCTCTACGATATCACCTACGAGCGCGGAAGATAACATGCAATTACAAAACTAAAGAGAAAATATGACACTGATCAAATCCATTTCCGGCATCCGTGGAACCATCGGAGGCCCTACCGGCGATACGCTCAACCCGTTGGACATCGTCAAGTTTACCACGGCGTATGCCAAGTTTATCCGTCAGAGCGACCCGACGGGCAGCAACTGTATCGTGGTAGGCCGCGACGCGCGCATATCGGGCGACATGGTCCGACTGGTGGTCTGCGGCACACTGATAGGAATGGGCTATGACGTGCTCGATATCGGGCTTGCCACGACCCCGACCACCGAACTGGCCGTCCGCATGAGCCATGCGGCAGGTGGCATCATCGTCACTGCCAGCCACAACCCGCGCCAGTGGAACGCGCTCAAGTTGCTCAACCACGAGGGCGAGTTCCTCACCAAGGACGACGGCAATGCCGTGCTCGCCATGGCGGAGAAGGAGGACTTCGACTATGCTGATGTCGATCATATAGGCACTTACCGCCAGGACGACAGTTTCGACGACCGCCACATCGAGGCCGTCCTCGCGCTCGACCTGGTCGATACGGAGGCCATCCGCAAGCGTGGATTCCGCGTCGTCGTCGATGCGATCAACTCCGTCGGCGGCGTCATCCTGCCGAAGCTCCTCGACCGACTAGGCGTCGGCTACACCATCCTCAATGGCGAGGCCAATGGCGACTTCGCCCACAATCCGGAGCCGCTGGAGAAGAATCTCGGAGGCATCATGGGCGAGGTGGCAGCAGGAGGCTATGACCTCGGCATCGTCGTCGATCCCGACGTCGATCGTCTCGCCTTCATCCAGGAGGACGGCAAGATGTATGGCGAGGAATATACGCTCGTCAGCGTGGCCGACTACATCCTCGATCATGTGAAGGGCGCAACCGTCTCCAACCTCAGTTCTACGCGCGCCCTGCGCGACGTCACCGAGCGCCATGGCTGCCAGTATTTTGCCTCTGCCGTCGGCGAGGTCAATGTCACCACCAAGATGAAGGAGGTGGTTGCAGTCATCGGTGGCGAGGGCAATGGCGGCGTCATCTATCCCGAGAGCCACTACGGTCGCGACGCCCTGGTCGGAATCGCTCTCTTCCTCAGTTCGCTGGCACAGAAGGGACTGACGTGCAGTGAGCTCCGCAAGACGTTCCCGACCTATTATATCGCCAAGAACCGCATCGACCTCACGCCCGACACCGATATGGATGCCATCCTGGGCAAGGTCAAGGAGCGCTTCGGATCGATGGACGACGTGCGCGTCACGGATATTGATGGCGTGAAACTCGACTTCCCGACGAAGTGGGTCCACCTCCGCAAGAGCAATACTGAGCCCATCATGCGCGTCTATAGCGAGGCGGCAACGATGGAGGAGGCCGACGCCCTGGGCAAGGAGCTCATGGACGTGGTCTATGAAATGACGAAGTAGGAGAGGGTAGTACCTCCTACAGCCTGTATCTTTATGAGGCATCTGCCTGGCGTGAAGCGCTGGGCAGGTGCCTTGTCCATAAAACCTATTTTCCTATTCCAACGAGATCTTTTGCCCTATGGATCATCTGTTTCTGCTGCAGTTCGCATGCTTCCTGTTCATGCTGTTCAATGCGTTCACCCTCGCCGTCACCCGTCTCCAGACGCGATGGCTCAATCCGCGCTATGAGCGCGCACGATGGTTGATCTTTGTCGGCATCATGGGCTTGGCGGCGCACTATCTGATGCAGATGTGCTTTGGGTTCAGGGCCGTTGACGACGCGGTGGGTGCCACGGTCAATGCCCTCGTCTATGCACCCTGTTTCTCGCTCATCTCGATGGGCATCTTCCATATCGAGGCCACACATGTCCGCAGGGGGAGGGTCTATGCGGTCTGCGCGGCGATCAACCTGGCGATCTTCGCCTGTTTTTTCATCGGCTTCCTCCAGCATGGCGAAATGCGCATCGGGGCCTGGCTCTATGCTATGCTGGCCCTCTTTGCCGCCAATGTGGTCTATTGCATCGTCGTCATCGTCCGCGAGATCATCAAGCGCCGCCGTCTGCTGGAGACGATGGCGGGCGGCGACATCATGCCCTATGTACGCTACTCCCGCGCCAGCCTCCTCATTCTCTTCTTCCCCGCCGTGGTATCGCCCTTTGCCATCATCTCCACCAAGATGCTTTACTTTTTTGCACCTCTGGGACTCATGGCTTTCCTCTTCTTCGTCCTGAGTTTCGTGGCCCTGGGCTACAGCTATCAGCCGAAGGAGTCGCTGCTCGACGAAGAGGCGGAGGGAAAGGTCAGCCCTGCTGTCGTAGTCGCTCAGCAGGAGAAGACGGTAGCACAGCAGGCCGTCGCGGCTCATGGTGTCTCTTCTCCTGATGTCTCTTCTCCTGGTGTCGTTTCTCCTGGCGAAGCGGCTCCTGCCAACGAAGCTCATCCTGGCGTAACATCTACCAACGCGTCTCGTACCCATACGCCTCATGCTGGCACAACCCCTGATAACGCAACGCCTGATAACGCATTTCATGCCGACGCGGCCCATGCAGCCGACCAGGCGGAGGAGACGCAAACTGCCTCGCTGATGCCTGAGGATCGAAGAAAGCAGATCCAGCAGCGGCTGGACGAATGGTGCGCGGCGATGGGCTATAAGGATGGGGGGGTGAACCTCCTCTCCCTCTCCCATGCGATCCATGTCTCGAAAGACGAACTCACGATATACTTCGACCAGTCTCTGAAGACTACGTTCCGGATATGGCTGAGCGACATCCGCTTCGCTGCGGCCAAGAAAATGATGATTGCCAACCCCGATTACAGCAATGATATCATCTCCTCCGAATGTGGTTTTACTTCCCGCACCCACCTCTACCGCATCTTCAAGGCGCGTGAGGCGTGTACGCCGACCGTTTGGCGGGAGCGCTATTTGGCCGGATCCCACGATTCGGATGCGTCTCTTTCGTAGCAGGGAGACGAGCCCTTTTCTTCGTATCTGAAGATTCCCTTTTCTCCGTATCTGAAGATCCCTTTTCTGATATTTGACGGCTCTTTCCTTGGTTTCTTAAAATATGTAAACGCAACCGCTCCTGGCTATGAACCATTGTCTCTTTGGTAGGAAGGAGACAACTATTTACCACCAAGGAGACACCTGAACAGGGCAATGCGACACCCTGTCTCACTTCTTTTCCCTACTTTTGCGCTGAAGATCGCGTCGGAAAGAGATCCACGCGGCAGAGGCTGAGTCCTTGTCGTGTGCGCCCGACGGACTAATCGTGAAGACAATAATCAAAAACAGGGAATAAAAGTATGAAGAAAAAAAAGTATCTCAAGCCCCAGGTTGACGTCGCGCAGACTGGGCCGTGCATGATGATCAACCCCTCGCAGGTAAAAATTTATAAAGGGCCCTTTCAGACTCGACAGGAACTGGTGGACGCCGAATTTACCTTAGACGAGGACGGTTTCCTCTGGGGGGAATAGACAGCCTATTGCCCCTTCTTTCTATCACAACCAACGAATGGTGCCTTGGCGCACCTAAACTAAAATAAAAATGACTATCAACATGATCAAGAAAATGACCCAATATCTATTGCAGCGCCGATGCACGCTCTCGCTCTTGCTGATGCTTATGCTCCTGCAGCCCGCGATGGCGCAGGCACAAACGCGAATAATGTATGCGAGATTGGACCGAGAGACTCAGACCCTCACGCTCTATTATGACACGAATTTCGTTGAAGGGAACGATCAAGGTATTTCCCATGGTCCCTTGTGGCAGCAATTAGATGAAAGAAAAAAAATAAAGAGCGTGGTCTTTGACGAGAGTTTCAAGGATGCACGGCCCAAAGATTGTGGAGCCTGGTTTTGGTTGTTCGAAGCTTTGACAACGATTGAGCACTTGGACTATTTGAACACGTCAGAGGTCGATGATATGCGATTAATGTTCTCCTCCTGTGCCAGCTTGGAAACACTTGATTTGTCTTCCTTTAATACGGAAAAGGTCAAATACATGTATGCTATGTTTGATGGCGCTAAGAATCTACGCTCAATCAAGTTGCCCAAAGGCTTCATAGGCAGCAGCGTGACTGATCTCAATGCAACGTTCAAAGGTTGCGAAAGTCTTACCGAACTCGATCTATCCGGTTCTAATTCTGAAAACGTGAAAGGCATGAAAGCGATGTTCTATGGCTGTAGGGCGCTTTCCAAGCTCGATCTTACTGATTTTAAAACTGGACAAGTAACCACTATGGAGAATATGTTCTGCATTTGTAGCACGCTTGAAACCCTCGATGTCTCCAGTTTTAATACCGAAAACGTGACCACTATGCTAGGAATGTTCAATAATTGCTCGTCACTTCGGAGTCTCGATCTCCCTGGCTTTAATACTGCAAATGTGACGCAAATGTCATCAATGTTCGAAAAATGCTCGTCACTTCGGAGTCTCGATCTCAGCAGTTTCAATACCAGAAAGGTGGCTTACATGCAAAACATGTTTCAAGGATGTACTAACCTTGAAAGTATTGATTTAAGCAGTTTTGATACGGAGAACATGAAATCTATGACTGGGATGTTCTTCTCATGTACGAAGCTTGAAACGCTTGATCTCTCCTCGTTTGCAACGCCCAAAATGGTTTCCATGGTTGATGCGTTTAGTAATTGCAAAAACCTCAAGAAGATCTATGTCACTTCTGCATTTACTACAGATAAAGTAACCCTAGATTTTTCGATTTTTGACGGATGTGTTAATCTGCCCAACTATAACCCTAATAAGACGGGTGTGGAGATGGCTCACACGGGAGCGGGAGGTTATCTCACGGCTGCTACTGCCAGTTGGGTGCGATGGGATGCGCCAACCGGCACGCTCTCCTTCCATCGCGGCGCCACGAAGCCTGCGGGCGACAACATCCTTGATTTGGGCTACGGAGATGATCCGAATTGGAATACCCATGCTGCAGAAATCAAGAAGGTAGTCTTCAAAGCTGGTTTCCGTGATGAAACCCACACGACGTGCTCCAATTGGTTTAATGGTTGTACGAATCTTAGCAGCATAGAGGGTATCGAAAATCTCAACACGTCCAACGTCAAGAATATGTCAGGGATGTTTGCCCTGTGTTCGAACCTCGAAACGCTCGACCTTTCCCATTTCAACACAGAGAGAGTAACAACAATGGCCCAAATGTTCTATGGGTGCACAAAGCTCCATGATCTCAACATTGACAATTTTAATACGGAGAATGTATCATACATGAACGGAATGTTCGATGGCTGCTCAGGTTTGGATACGCTCGATTTGTCTCACTTCAATACGAGGTATGTGCGAAAGAGTGGCTTTAACTACATGTTCAATGGTTGCAGCAGTCTTAGTTCTCTTGACGTATCCAACTTTACAACTGATAAGCCCAGCATGCAGCTGGATGGGTTGTTCAAGGGATGTAGTAGTCTTCAAACGCTTGATCTTTCCAGTTTCAGCACCGGTGGGGCATCTTCTGTTACCGATATGTTTGACGGATGCTCCGCGCTTCGGACCATCTATGTCAGCGATCTTTTCAAATTTAATAGCGTTTCAAGTTCAAATATGTTCCGCGGCTGCCATTCACTGAAAGGCGCAATCTCCTTCGAACCTTCAAAGAAAGATAAGACTTACGCGAACTACAAATCGGGTTATCTCACCAAGAAGGTGGGCACGAATGGCAATGAGATCATAGGAGCCACAGGCTCCCCGCTTACCATCGACGCGCTGCCTTTGGATGACAGCAAGGCATACACGCTCTACGAAGACTGCGACGTGAACAACGCTTCCTACGAGCGCCAGGTAAAGTCTGAATGGGCAACGCTCTGTCTGCCCTATACCATCCATCCCAGTTCGGAGGACAACACCTGCTACTTCTATACCCTGAAGTCGGTAGGAACGGAGAGTGTGGAGCTCGTGCGCGTGGAGGAAGGCGTGATAGAGGCAGGCCAGCCTGTCGTCGTTCGCAAGAAAAACGCGGAAAAGACCAGCTTCCGCGTCGTGAGCGGTACGGCTTCCCCAGACGAGAAGGCGAAGGCCGTGACAGAACCCATGACGGGGGAGAATGGTCAGCAGAATGCAGCGAGTGGTCAGCAGAATGCTGAGAGTGGTGAACAGAATACAGAGAATGGTCCTCGTCTGATCGGTACGTTTGCGCCCATCGAACTCAAGGACGACTGCTATTTCATCGCCAAAGACCTGTTCCGCCTGGTCAGCGACTACAAGCCTGCTGCCAAGGGCGTGAAGATAGCTGCCTACCGCGCCTATATCCAGCCCGATGCTACGCAGAAGGGTGGATCCGCCCAGCTCACCATCGGCGTGGATGAGGGCACCAGTCAGGTAGATGCCGCTACCCTCGTCGATCTGCTCAACGACACCGAGGCGGAATACTACGACGTGCAGGGCCGCCGCATCCCGCAGTTGCAGCGAGGCATCAACATCGTCAAGGTTGGCTCCAAGGTCATGAAGGTCTTCTGCCCCCGATAACTTCCCGTAGCGACTCGCCCCGCGCTTCGCTGCCCGCTTCGCTTCTTGCGTGTCGCCCCCAACCACGTATAAGTAAGCCGCCCGAACCAGTCAAAAGCTGATTCGGGCGGCATCTTTTTTTATGCAGTCTTGATCAGGAGGAAGCGTCCCATTTTTTAGTCTTCGTCCTTCTGTTCAGCCTCATGCTCGGCGATGAGCTTCTGCTGGATGTCGTTGGGCACCAGCTCGTAGCTTGCAAACTTCGTCGAGAAGCTGGCGCGTCCGCCCGTGAGGGAGCTGAGCGCGATGCTGTAGTTGGAGAGCTCCTTCAAAGGAATCTTCGCCTGCAACTTCTGGTAGCCAGCCTCGCTGTCCATGCCCATGATCATGGCGCGGCGGCCCTGCAGGTCACTCATCACGTCGCCCATGTAGTCGGCCGGCACATAGACCTCCAGGTCGTAGATCGGCTCCAGGATCTTCGGACCAGCCTGCTTGAAGGCGTCGGAGAAGGCGTGGCGCGCGGCGAGCATGAAGGAGAGCTCGTTGCTATCCACCGGGTGCATCTTGCCATCATAGACGATCACGCGCACGTCGCGGGCGTAGCTACCCGTCAGCGGACCGTGCTCCATGCAGTCCATGATACCCTTGAGGATGGCGGGCATGAAGCGTGCGTCGATGGCACCACCTACCACGGAGTTGATGAAGACGAGCTTGCCGCCCCACTCCAGGTCCACTTCTTCGCGGCCCTTGATGTTCATCTTAAACTCCTGGCCGTTGATGTTGAACGTCGTCGGATCGGGCATGCCTTCGGCGTATGGCTCCACAATCAGGTGGACCTCGCCAAACTGTCCGGCACCACCCGACTGCTTCTTGTGGCGGTAGTCGGCGCGAGAGAGTTTCGTGATGGTCTCACGATACGGGATGCGCGGCTCCTCAAACTTCACGGCGAGTTTCTCGTTGTTCTCCATACGCCATTTCAGCGTACGCAGGTGGAACTCTCCCTGTCCGTGGACGATCGTCTGGCCCAGTTCCTTGCTCTGCTCCACCACCCATGTCGGGTCTTCCTGGCGCATCTTGAGCAGGGCTGCCATCATCTTCTCCGTATCGCTCTCGTTGACGGCCTTGATGGCGCGTGAATACTTGGAGTTGGGATATTTGATGAAGTCGAAACGCTCCTCCGTACCCTTGCCGTTGAGCGTGTTGCCCGTCTTGACATCCTTCAGTTTCACGGTGCAGCCCAGGTCGCCTGCGTTGAGCTGATCCACGGGGATGCGGTTGGCACCCGCACAGGCGAAGATCTGTCCGATGCGCTCCTTGCTGCCACGGTCGGCGTTGGCCAGGTCGTCGCCTGACTTGATCGATCCGCTCATCACCTTGAAGTAGCTCACCTCGCCGATATGCGGCTCCATACCCGTCTTGAAGAAGTAGATGCTCTCCGGACCGTTGGAGTCGGGTGTCACCTCCTCACCACGCGTGTTGTGGACCTTTGGCATCTCGCTGACGAAGGGCACGACATTGCCCAGGAACTCCATCAGGCGCTGCACACCCATGTCCTTGTGGGCATCGACGCAGAACACCGGGAAGATATTGCGCATCACCAGGCCCTTGCGGATACCCTCGCGCATCTCGTCCTCCGTGAGCGTCTCCTCCTCGAAGAACTTCTCCATCAGCGCCTCGTCATTTTCGGCGGCTGCCTCCACGAGCGCCTTGTGGAGCTCCATGGCCTTCTCCATCTCCTCGGCGGGAATCTCCTCGCGCTTCGGTGCGCCACCGTCCGGACCCCATGAGAGTTTCTTCATGATGAGCACGTCGATGATCTCGTGGAAGTCGGGACCCGTCTGGACGGGATATTGGATCTGCACGCATTTCGGACCATAGATGTCCTTCATGCTTTGGATGAGTTGATCAAAGTCGCATTTGTCGCTGTCAAGCTGGTTGACGAGGAAGATGACCGGCTTGTGCAGCTTTTCGGTATATCGGAAGTTGTTCTGTGTGCCAACCTCCGGGCCATACTGGCCATTGATGAGTATGACGGCTTGGTCGGTGACGTTGAGGGCCGTGATGGCACCCCCCACAAAGTCGTCGCTACCCGGACAATCGATAATATTGAGCTTTTTGCCATTCCACTCTGCATGGAATACGGTGGGGAAGACCGAATAGCCGTACTCCTGCTCCACAGGGAAATAGTCGCTTACAGTGTTCTTGGCTTCTACGGAGCCACGACGCTTGATGATACCAGCTTCGAAAAGCATACTCTCGGCAAGTGTGGTCTTGCCGCTACCCGCACTGCCAATCAAGGCAATGTTTTTAATCTCATTTGTCTGATATACTTTCATATCGGATAGATTTAAGCGATTAATAATATCGTTATTTACTTGTAGGGTAATTGAAAGAGGACAGGCATTTCTGTCATTTCGCCCACTAAATTAGGCATTTTTTTTGTAAAAGCCAAACAACGATGGCAAAAGTACTCTATTTTTTAAAATTAATTAGTACTTTTGCAAGTGAAATGACAGGATTATACATACATATACCATTTTGTGCCAGTCGTTGCGTCTATTGCGGATTTTATTCGACGACGCTTCCAGCGCTGCGCGATGCCTACGTCGATGCCCTCTGCCAGGAATTGACGTTGCGGGCGGAGGAATTGCCTGCTGACGAGGCCATCACGACGATCTATCTCGGGGGTGGCACACCGAGTCAGCTCACAACGGATCAGCTCGACCGTCTCTTCTCCTATATATATAAGGTATATAGGCCGCAGCCTGTCGAGGTGACGATGGAGTGTAATCCTGACGACATTACCCCAGCGTTTGCGGATTGGATTGCCCAATCGCCCATCGACCGCATCTCGATGGGGGCGCAGACCTTCTCCGACGACCGCCTGCGCCTGCTTCGCCGTCGCCATACGGCTGCTGAGGTGCGACGAGCCACGACGCTGCTGCGCCAGGCAGGCATCCGCAATATCTCCATCGACCTGATGTTCGGATTTCCGGGCGAGACCCTCGCCGACTGGGAACAGGACATCGACGAGGCCCTCCGTCTCGGCGTGGAGCATATCTCGGCCTACAGTCTGATGTACGAGGAGGGGACGACGCTCCATCGCTGGCTCAGCGAGGGGCGCATTCAAGAGATCGACGACGACCTCTCGCTCCG
>ULSK01020620.1_pt1 | contig 11363 bp, 6 predicted proteins | sample 1956311 | NCBI WGS metagenome assembly ULSK01 (sample SAMEA4835706, study PRJEB28245) | human gut metagenome | biome: gut microbiome; material: fecal sample | place: Denmark | collected 2008 | reverse complement strand
TACCAGTCCGAACGCCCAACTTGTACAAGCCGATTCTCTCATGCAAAAGTTTCCGGACAGCGCTTTACGTTTTTTACAAAAAATTCGACCGGAAGAACTTAACTCATTAGAAGATCGGGCATATCATGCACTACTATTGACAGAAGTCAAAGACAAGAATTTCATACAGCAAACGGAAGACTCACAGATACGTATTGCAGTACAATACTATGACTCCATTAAAGATATACCTATGCAGGCAAAATCATATTATTACTTAGGTTGTATATGGAGAGACAAAGATAAGCATCCCGAAGCCCTGAAAGAATTCTTTAAAGCCATAACCTATTCCAAGAAAGCTAATGACAACAAATTAACAGGATATATATATAATAATATAGCCAATATATATCTTTCACAAAGGTTACATGAACAGGCAGACTCAATCTATCAAATCACAGAAAAACTGGCTATCCAAGAAAAAGACTCTAATTTATGGGCAGATGTATTATCACAACGAGGTATGATTGATATTAATAGAGGAAAAAAGTACTACGACGAAGCAGAACAAAAAATACTCACTGCATTTAAAATATCATGCCATATCGCTCAAAAAAGTATGATAGCTAAAACCGCTTATTCATTAAGCCTATTATATGGACGCATGAATATGGGAGAAAAAGCTGTCAAATTTGCCAAACTAAATATTATTAACCAAGATAATCCCAATGTGGCATACAGAGATTTCTTAATTCTGGGAGAAGCTTATTATAAAGTATCACAATATGATTCGGCTTCAATATTCTTAAATAAAAGCCTATATAGTGATGACAATTATACAAAGGCAGGCGCATACATGCGTTTAGCCGATATTGCCCAAAAACAAGGAAATTTAGAAAAAGCGCTCGAAATGGAAAGAAAATATTCCGCTCATCTGGATAGCGCTCAACAAAAGCAGCAAAGCGCCGCAATCGTCACAACCGAGAAAAATATACTAATACAACACAAACAGTCAGAGTTTAAAACAAACTTAGGGCAACTTTATTATTATATAATCACAGGAACCGCATTTTTTCTTGCATTATTTCTTGTATTATTAAAGTGTTACAAGAAAAAAGTAATCTATTACAAACAAAAAGAAATAGAAATGGGTGAAAAACTAGAAGAAGTATTACGACAGAAAAATGAGCAAATCAGTTTTCTACAAAAGGAGATAGCACAACATAACTATAGCCAAATTGAGAAGCAAACCTTAAAAGAAGAATTATACACTTTAAAAACAGAACGGCAAGCATTATTAAAAGAATCTTATGAGCATTCTGAAGTATGTGTGAAAATGAAACGTATCATCCAATCATACAAAAAAACGGATAAATCGAATGAGCGTTTCGATGAAGAAGACTGGAAACAGTTAATAGCAGAAACAGATATACGCTGGAATGATATTACTATCCGCTTGGCAGCAAAGTATCCTTTGTCTCAGGATGAGATATACCTTTGCTGTCTGCATTTAACAGATATACCCACCAGTCATTTCAGATATCTAATGGAATGTAGCAGGGATGCCATATATAAAAAGGGTAAAAGAATACTGGAGCAAAAGCTGAAATGCACTGATAAATCAATTTCACTCCGGGATTTCTTAGAACAATTTCTATAAAATAAGGGAAAATGCTCCAATAACAAGATGGTTTCCTACATTTCTACACTTTTTATACACTTTTATTGGATAAATTCTCTCTAAATTTGCCACCGTCATAACAAATTAAAAGTATATCTTATGAAAAAGTTATTATCTGTATTTTTCGTATTAGTAGTAGTTATGGGTAGCACATCTTTGCACGCCCAGAATTTTTTTCTGACCGATGATGATGAAAGAGAAATTCCTCTGTTTCCAGCAGGTTCTAAAGAAGGGGGCCTGTAGCCAGGAGCATCATTATTCAACCCGCCAGTGCCTATATTAATAATGATATAGTCACTGTAGTTTTCAACTGTGATGCACCTACTGCAAGTATTACAATCACAGATGCTTCTGGAGCAAATGTTTATTCCGGAACAAGTATCAATCCTACGCTAATCACTATTGACTTAAACGCAACAGAGCCGGGAGAATACTATCTGGAAATTGAACTGGGAGAAGCCCGGTTGAGCGGATACTTTACACTTTAACAAAGAACCTAACCTAAACTTTAACTATAAATCAAGACTATGCTGGGAGTTGACAATGCCACCAGTGAAGTAGTCCATCACTTTTTACGGTCACTGACCGTAAAAGTGAGCAGGACTACCGTATGCCGTTTGCTCGACAGTCCGTTGGGCAACACGATGCAAGGTATCAGCGATGCCTTAAACGCACTTCATGTAAATAACGTAGTTTACCAACTTCAACCGAAGTATCTGGAGAAGTTACACGGTCCGTTTATCACCCAATTGGAAACAAGCCATTCCACATTCTGCCTTGTCGAAAAGATAGAACCGGACCGGCTCATCATTACGACTGCCGAAGTTAGCCACATGCCCATAAGCAGAAAGCTATTTGCGCACCAGTGGACAGGAACTGTCCTGTTTGGTGAAACAACTTCGAAAACAGTCTGTGAATCTCACTGCTTGCTCAGCAATATTCATTATATGTGCCGGCAACATAGGATACTGATTGCGGGAATTATATCCGTCCTCTTAGTTTTTTCTTCAATCTGGAGTAGAAACTACCCCACAGGATTACCACTTTATCTTTCCGCGCTGGTCTGTGGTATTCTCATTTCTACTATCATTCTATACAGAGAAATGGTGGATAATCACTTTCTACACCGCTTCTGCCACATAGGGAAAGTGATAGATTGCAATGAGGTACTCAAATCCAAAGGCGCAAATATTGCAGGAATAGGTATTGGAGAATTATCGTGGATGTATTTCACAACCATGTTCTTTTTCACTGCTGTCTGCCCAAAGGAATTCCATCTTCTGGCAGCCCTGTCTGTTTTCATTGCAATTGCATTCACCTTGTACTCCGTCATATATCAGATATTCTTTATTCGTAAAGCGTGCCTGTTTTGTATGCTCACCACCTTCTCGGTCTGGCTGACTGCCGTAGCACTTTATATCATAAGGAATAATTTCGAATGGAGGTTTTCAATCCGAATTCTTTTCTCAATGATTGCAGTCAGCACTATCTGCGTGATTTTCTGGATACAGGCTAAAGCACTTGTTTCTTCGGACAAAGAGAAACACTTTCTAAAAAACAAGCTATCCGGTCTGCTCAATCCGATCACTTTTCAGAAACTCCTGGCTTTGAAACCTAAAGTCAGAACGATGATTCACCCGGATATAGCTCTGCATAACTCTGCCGATAGCACAAAAGACAGGTTAATGGTAGTGGTAAACCCCAATTGTAAAGCATGCGCCAAAGTACATCGCCATATCCGGGAAATATCAGCAGACATATCCATCTCTTTAGTCATATATACCAATGACCGGCTCAGCGTACACATAGCACAAACCATCCTCTCCGCATACCTCTCGGAAGGCTGGGATAGGGCTATTTACTTGCTGGAAGTATGGTTTGAAGTTCAGGAGATACCGGACGTGGAGAAATACGAACTCAACGATACGGCACAGTTGCTCTGGAGGCAACAGCAGGAGTATTGCGAACGGAATAACATCAGCCATACTCCGGCAGTTGTCATCAACGGGCATTATATGCCAAGTGTTTATCAATTGGAAGAACTGAAGTATTTATTAGTATCCTCGGATAACCGATAAGAAGCAAATAGAAGTTTCCCTGAGAGAATAATCCAGTTGTTCTCCAATAAGCATAGCCTATTTGCTGTTTACAAACAGCATTTTTGCCTAAAAGAGGTCAAAACTCTGGCACAAATTCGGACATGACACATCTATATATCGGATGTGTTGCATCTATATATCGGACGTGTCGCATCTATATATCGAACGTGCAGTATCTATATATCCAACGCCACCGATATATAGACGTTAAAAGTCACGGAATCGGACTTGCCTAAAATTACATTGCTTGTTGTGGATAAGAACAAGCAATGTAATCATTCTCAACATTACTTGTTCCGGATCACATCATTACTTGTTTTCAGATACTATTCAATACATTTAAGTGTTCTTTTTCCTCTTTCAGCCTTCAGTTTCCCCCCGGTCCCCCTGTTCATCGGTGTTTCAGCTGAAAGATACCTGAAGCAACTATAAGGTTGGAAGTTTCAGCCGTAATGCCGATGAACAGGGAATTCAGAGAGATCTGAAAGAACGGAAAGAACATTTTCTCAAAAATAGCGGGTGTAAAATGATACTTTATTTCAACCAAGTCGCCCGCTTCCACAAATATTCCAGCGGCCCGTGCGCATGACGGCTCATCCACCACCGGCAGAAAGCGAGCTGCACGATGAAGAGCACTACTCCTACCAGGAAGCTGGCTGTTATACCCAACTGAGAGTGAAGCGCAAGTCCCCAATTATAGAACAACAACGAACCAATGATACTCTGGGTAATATAATTTGTAAGGCTCATCTTACCGTAAGGAGTAATCTTCATCAACCAGTCGTGCAGGTTTGTCCGATAAAAAGCAAAGATAACACCCGACACCAATATCAGCATAAATGCAAACTTGGACAGGGAAGTTATGATAAGTAACAAGGGGGTGAGAATAGACTTATTAGCAATGAAATCCGGTAACATATTGCCCAATCCATACAGAGGAAAAAAAGCGATAAGAGCACCACAAAGTACCTTATTCCAGAACTTCAGATTCTCCTTCAGGAAAAGTCCCCGACGTCCTATCAACAAGCCGAACAGGAAAAGAGCAGCAGTCTGAAACACACGTCCATGGTCCCAAGCCCATGCAAGACTGGCAATCTGCCCTTCCCACAAATTCACACGCAGGGTTTCAAGAAATGTACCGTGACTCTGCACCTGGAAAGCCGCTCCCCAGTAACTACCTGTCGGAATAGAAGGAGTCACAAAAGAAGGGTCTACACAGGCATGTATCACATAATAAAGTGGCAATGGCTGTATCAGAAGCACACATGCCAGAATAAACAGCCATTTATCTTCCAGTCGGCAGGTAAGTGGTAAAATGAATCCGACTAAAGAATAGAGCACCAATACTTCAGCCGTGAAAAAGGCCGCATTTATATTACCAAGAATGAATAATAATATCAATCGCCAGCAGAAACGCAAACGAAAATCATTGCCACGCATACGCTGATTATTATCCTGAATAAAGAAACTAAACCCAAAAAGCAGGGCAAACACAGCATAAGCCTTTCCTCCGAACATGAAAAAGAGTCCGTCCCAAATGGCTTTATCTGAAAAGTTAAGCCACGCGCTCTGAGTGCTCGTATCGGGAAATGAATAGAAATTAAAGTGTTCAATGGAATGTAATACAATGATGCCCATAACGGCGAGTCCGCGCAGCACATCGGCTACGTCAATACGGGTGCGTTTTTCCAATTCCTGTACCATATTAGTATAAGTTCATTAGTAATCTGCTCTTTTTAATGTTAAAATCGCAAATATAGAATTTATTATCCACTTTTGGAGTCAAATTCCCAATTTCTTCCAGAATTGCCCGCCATCTTTGCAATACAATCAGCAATAGTCAAAGAAAACAATAATATTAGTAAACTCTAAAAAAACAAGTAACTATGAAACTGAAAATGTATCTAGCTCTATTGGCGATGGGCATGTTAAGCCTGCAAGGTTGCAACGATGATGATGACGATCTTCCAAACTCTAAAGTTCCTGAAGCCGTACGCAATGCATTCGACAGCAGTTTCTCCAACACCGCTAATCTGAGTTGGGAAACAAAAACTGTCTCACAAGGACAATACTACAAAGCGGAATTCAACAACAAGAGCGACAACGGGTATAAAACGGAAGTCTGGTATACGGCAGATGGTTCATGGTACATGACTGAAACTGAAATGCCATATAGCGATATTCCGCAAGCAATAAAGACCTCTTTTGAAAGCAGCGAATACGCCTCCTGGAAGAGAGATAACGAAGTGGAGCGTATTGAACGTGCCGGAACTGAGAAAGAGATCATCTACATCATAGAAGTGGAATCGGCACAGGATATAGATATGGATCTGCATTATTCAGCAGACGGCATCCTCATTAAAGCCGTGAATGATGACGGTGATGGCAATAACGAATCATTGCTACCGGATGCCCCGTCGAGTACGGTTACTGCCGTAACGGAATTCATACAGAAGAATTATCCCAATGCCCGCATTATTGAGATTGAACAGGAAAAAGGTATGATCGAAGTGGACATCGTACATGAAAACCAAAGCAAAGAAGTATTGTTCAACACAAGCTATGAATGGATTTCAACCTCATGGGATGTATATGTACTCCCAATTAAAGTGACAGAGGCCATTAATGCCTCACAATATAGCGGTTATGTAGTGGATGATGCCGAATATGTTGAAACTCCTACCGGAAACTACTACTGGATAGAATTGGAGCAAGGCGAAAAGGAAGTGAAAGTAAAGATCAACGAAAACGGGGAGTTTATTTAATCGATGATAATCAGATACAGCTTGAATCATAACTTTAGGCTCTGTGAACATAGCGATAATCGTTCAAAAGTTATAATTTGCTATTATAAACTTAAAATTTTTATCGCTATGTTCTATTATTCAATCGAATAAATATAATGCTCATATCGAGCCCACGCTATCAATAGGAAGAAAAATTAAAAGGCTTCTAAAGCGGACGGCGCAATGATAAAATAAGCAAATATATTCCTATCAATGTCACAACTAAGCCAACAGCGACAGGTACGACAATGTTTTCCTCCGCAATGAAACCGAGAACTGTAATAAGCACACCGGACAGTCCGAGACCAATGCCCAACACTTTCTGTGTAAACCTGTCAGTCCGTTTAGACTCTTCAGTATCGCCTGCGTTTTCCTGACGCATCCTTACATTCCGTCCTGAAATATAGGCCATATATTCCGGAGCGATGAATTCTTTTGCCTTCAGCACCACCTCAATCCCGGCAAGCAGTATCACAGGAACCGCGGTACCGACTATCATTTCCCATGTCCTATCGAGAGCCAAGCCGAAATGCGGAGTCACAAATTTGAATATCAAGTTAATGGCAAGGCTTATAAATGTCGCTGAGAGTATCGTACGCGCAGTTTGCCGTTTTGAGAACAAAGACCATATTACAGGAAGGTAAACCGGAACTCCCGTCAATGCCGCCACGCTGATTACAACGTTTACAATACCTCCCATAGAGCGTATCAGAAGCGCTACAATAATAGCCATTATTCCGAATCCCCATGTGGAAATCCTCGCCACGTTCATTAATGTCTTTTCAGAAGCATCAGGACGCACTCTCTTGAATATGTCGTTGGTAACCACACCTGCCGATATATTCAGAGTGGCATTGAGAGAGCTCGCCGTTGCGAAAATCATTCCTCCGAGCATTAAACCAAGCAATCCGTCGGGCATGGCTTCCTTGCACATCAGAAGATATGCCCCTTCGTTTTCAAGACCCGACAATGACGGATTATAAACTCGGTAAATCATGGGTATCAACATCCACAGAATCGGACTGATTGTGTAGAGCACCCCGAAAAGCCAACCTGTTTTCCGTGAATCCCTTTCCGTTTTTACTGAAGTATACCTCTGAACATAAGCCCAGTTGCCTCCGAGGAAAAACATATTATAGATAGCAAAGGCTATCACGAACCCGGGAGTGTACTCACCTTCAAAGAGTTCGAAAAATCCTTCCGGAACCTTTTCGAAAAATGTACCGACTCCACCAATCTTGTCGAAAGCAAGCGGAACAGCTATCACTACTGCCGCAAAAAGAATTACAAACTGAAGGACATCAGTCACAACCACTCCTCGCAAACCTCCGAGAGCAACATAAACCATGCTGAATGCCCCTAAAGCGAAGATAGCTGTGGTCAGAGGAATACCCGTAGTAACTTCGACTATTTTAGCTACGGGATAAAGAAACGACCCCGTAGTAAAAACCGACACGGCCAAAAAAATATAGGTATATGTCTTCTGCGTCTTGACACCAAGACGGCCCGTTATGTATTCGGCAGCCGTGAGACTGTGGGTACGATGCCATCGGGGAGCAATCCATGTGCCTACAGCATACCCGGCAACAGCCATTGTAAGCTGGATAATGATTGATACCATTCCATACGAATAGGCTATCGACCCCCACACGACGAAAGTTCCTGCCGAGAAAAATCCCATGAACAATGAAAGTCCACTCATTCCCCACGGTACGTTGCCGCCACCTGAGAAAAAACTTTTCATATCCTTTCCCGTCTTGGAAAAAGACACTCCTGTAATCAACACTCCTATCGAAAATAGGATAATGGTTATGTAATCAAGTATATTCATTTCAGTTTATTTATTATCAGTGTTATCTTAACACACATACACTCCCATAAGCCCCGGGCAGACATCACCGCAAGGACGGACAAAGTTGACATAAATGGCGTCGGTCGTCACCGGCTGATCAAGTTCAAGCACATTGAGTGTCTGATGATTGCCAGTAATATGATAAAGTTCCTTACCCTCTGAATCCCGGATTATGTACTCCCTGTAACAAGTCGGGACACAAGCATCGAAATGCCCCATCTGGACAGTCTCCATTGCCTGATCCGTATCGGTATCGAAGTACAAGATAATGGTTTTAATTTGTTTCCTCCCATTCCACTTGAAACATACTTCAGGTCTTGCATCATCGAAAGCTGCTACCCAGGCATTAGTACCTATATACGGACGGTAATAAGAATTCCTCAAATTTTCCGAGTTGAAAGACGCAAGAGGCGGTGCAAACGACATCGCTATATTCTTGCTCTCCGGACGACGTTTCGGACACCAGAATTCAAATTCCTCCACCCCTATTCCTTCAGGTGGAACCTGCTTTCCGAAATTCGACACGGCAGGGTTTATGTAGTTATATACGGCAGTCAATCCTGTGACTAATCGCCCGCTCATCGGTACTGAAATCTCAGGATTTTTCATCAGGCAGATAAAAGCATAACGCGGAGTCGCGTATGAATAGGAAAAGTCTGCAACAATCTCATTCTCATCTTTTTTCAAATCGAATTCTAGAACTGCATCAATAGTATCCGGAGTGTAGTTCTCACTCTTGGATGAACTTCTCAACTCCATAACAAGCCTTGTTGCATTATCTGCCTTTACATTCATCCTAACCACCGGCACTTTACCATTCACCGGTATGAGTTGAGCTATAGGATAATCTAATCCAAACCAGGTACCGTCGGCTGGCAAATCGTCAAGTTCAAGCACAGATGACACCGATATTTCCGCAGAGTCGGCAAGATTGTCCTCAACCGCCACAGCAATACCTGGTATAAAGTTCCCGTTTTTAACAAGGAGTGATTGCAACAAACCTATCCTGTCCCTATCAACAAGGTCTATTGGTTTATATCCTTTTGAAAGACAAATTGACGCGGCACGTCCAATGACTTCTCCACCGAGAGCCGACGTACACATGACACGAGTAGTACCGTTTGCCACGTGGCTTGAGGAAATGATGCGTCCACCCACGAAAAGGTTATCAAGGTCCGGAGTTACATAGCAACGGTAAGGAATCTGATAGACACCTTTGCTGTGCCACTGATGACAGCCATTTCCTCCAGCATACACACCATCCGCAGGATGAAGATCAATTGCCCATCCACCATATGCCACCGCATCATAGTGGGTTGACTGGTTGATAACATCCTGCTGCGTCAGAGTATAGAGACCGTTGAACCTGCGACTTTCACGTTTACCCGGGAAAAGCCCCACCCATTCAAGCGTCAGGGTCTTTGCCTGAGGAAATTTCCCGGAATTCTTTATATAATCCCAGACACCATAGACAACTTTCCATAATTCATATTTGATTTCCTCCGTGTCCAGAATAGTATCGAGGCGTCCGCCATACTCAAGCCACCAATATTTACAGCCCAATTGATTTACATTGAAATAATTTGGATTCTGTAACTTCGGTATCAATGTTTCGACATCCTTTAACGCAAAGTTTGGAGCGGTATATTCCACCGGCTTGCCAATGTCCTTGATATAGAACAATATGCTGTGCCCGAGCAATTCTCCATACTCTTGCTTGTCTGGTGCAAATTCTTCACCATACACAGTTCTGTCTTCCGCCCCCATTCTGAATGATGCTCCGGCAAGATAACCTAACGTACCATCTCCGGTACAGTCTGCAAACATCTGTCCTGAAATAGAGTATTCTGTCCCGTTCTGCGAATTTATAGCTGTGACAGAAGATATGTTCCGATCATTGCTCTTATCAACCTTATATAAGGTTGTGTTAAGAAGCAAGGTGATATTCTTTTCTGTCAATACCTTATCCATCAGCACCATGTCAAAAAGCACAGGATTCCCCTCCTTATTGCGGTATACATTTTCTACAAGGATTTCGTCGATGATACCTCCTTCACGTGACCACCGGTTGTTGTTACCCATGTGTGAAGTGGCACCTAGTGCCCAAAGGCGAACTTCACTGGAAGCATTGCCTCCAAGTACGGGACGATCCTGTATAAGGACAACCCTAAGTCCTTCACGGGCGGCGGCAATTGCACTGCACACCCCCGTAAGTCCACCTCCAGCTACCACATAGTCCGCATTCAATACTACATTTGTAAAAGTTCTGTTTTTCGCTATATTCTTTATTATCATAATCGTTTTCGTATTATCGGACCCCGATTAGAAACTTTGTTATCCTCAAAGGTCGTCCGCATCGGAAAAATATCCTCAAAGGTTGTCATCGATGACAAGGTAACTATCTTTATTAACATTGGTTTCCAATCTTTTGTCTACCTCATTGTATCTGTTGTTATGAATCAGAACACCAGACGTATTAGTGGCATTTCCACCCAACAATATGGCATTCTTTGCGATATCAAACGAGTTGTCTTCGATTATAACGTCTGTTACTGCATCCGGATTGGCTCCCGGGGAAGTACGGATATAACTATATTCACTAAGCACATTCCTCCTGATAACAGTGCCTATGCTCATACCAGTTCCTCCGCTGCCGATTAGATTTATACTTTGGTGACCGGAATGCCCTCTGTCATCAATACCGAACCAATGACTGTAATTACCCTCCTTAAGACGGCAATTGACGATATCGATATACCACTCAGGCTGTTTCCCCCGATACAACAGCGATCCTCTGCCTACAATTCCGTTACACCGTGTCATCGTCATACCGGAAATCACACAATTCTGTACAGAGCCATACAACTGATAAGCTCCTACATCGACTGCCTCATTATTGATGAAATACAAATGATGCCTTACGGTGGTAACACTTATTTCAGATGTGGCATCCGGTTGTACAAGAA
>ULSK01028647.1_pt1 | contig 11398 bp, 8 predicted proteins | sample 1956311 | NCBI WGS metagenome assembly ULSK01 (sample SAMEA4835706, study PRJEB28245) | human gut metagenome | biome: gut microbiome; material: fecal sample | place: Denmark | collected 2008 | reverse complement strand
AGAGAGATAAAAAGCATCGTGATGATTTCTTAATGCATTTCCCACATGAGCATCGCGGTAGCTATTTCACCTCTTATCGTAAGGGAGACTGGAAATTCATCTATTATTATAACCCACAGACTCCGGAGGCGCCTACCTATAAACTGTTTAACCTCTCAGAAGATCCTTACGAAAAAAATGATCTATCAAAAACAAACCAACAAAAAGCGAAAGAACTCTTCCGTCTAATGGTTCAAAGACTGGAAAAAGAACAAGCCCTCTATCCGGTAGATGCCGATAAAAACGTATTGAGTCCAATATTTGTTGCCGAATAATCCCCAAGACAGGGATCTTGCAACAATCTTTGCAACACGGGTTACACGGATTATCACAGACTGAAAGCAAATAAAGCAGTGCTTGTCTTGATAATCCGTGTAATTCGTATTGCCTTTTCAGGATTTAAAGTCTTTCACTGCTTTCTTCAGCCTTTCTAAATCCAGTTCTCCGGATTGCCTCCAAAGCTGTTCTCCCTTTCTCATTAAAATAAATGTCGGAACCGATTCGATCGTATAGAAATTAGCCAAAGCATCTTCCTGATCGATATCGATCTGTACTACCTCGAGAGTCCCTTCCATAAGTTTCTTGAATTCTTCTACAACGGGCTGCATACGTTTGCAATGAGGACACCACGTAGCATAAAATTCTGCCATTACCCAATCAGCAGTTGCTAATTTTTCCCTGTTCCGTTTTTGACGGGCTTCTTTTTTCTCTTCCATATCGGTATGTTTTTAAATAACTTACTGCACTCCGAAACAATGCCCAAAGAGAAAAGTTTGTGATATAACATTTATTTAAGCTATAGCGGCCTAAAGAATTTAGATCTAAGCCATGGGAAAATATTTTTCTTTAATTTGATAAGAACCGGATAACTGTAAGTATAACTTCGGCATATCACTCCTTGAAAGTTGGAGCACGAAGTTCCCAAAAAGCCACAGAAGCAGCAGCCGCCACATTAAGTGAATCTACACTATGCGACATAGGGATGCGAACCACATAATCGGCTTCGGAAATTGTCTCGTACGGCAGTCCGTCTCCTTCGGTACCCATTATGATAGCCAACTTGGGCTCAGTCTTCAAAACCGGATCATCGATAGAGATGGAATCATCAGTAAGTGCCATAGCAGCCGTACGAAATCCCAAATCGCCAAGCCTGCTGAGAGAACCATCTATCCAAGTCCATGATACAAGAAATATTGACCCCATAGATACCCTGACCGCACGGCGATTGAGCGGATCACAAGAGTTCCGCGTCAGCAAAACAGCATCTATGCCGAGGGCAGCAGCCGAACGAAAAATAGCTCCGATGTTAGTGGTGTCAACAACTCCATCTATTACCACGATACGTTTGGCTTCGCGGCATACTTCCTCCACACTTCTTAATTCAGGACGCCGCATGGCACAAAGCACTCCGCGGGTAAGTGTATATCCGGTGAGTAAAGCAAGTATATCACGCTTGCCTGTATAGACAGGAATATCACCACAACGCTCAATGATAACGGCAGCGTCACCGATGATATGTTTTTGCTCACATAAAATAGCCAAAGGTTCATAACCGGCGTCTAAAGCAACTTGAATAACCTTGGGGCTTTCTGCTATAAAAATTCCCCGGTCGGAATCGATGCGATTACGCAACTGGGCTTCAGTAAGGGTACTGAATATCTCTACTCCGGGATGAGACAAGGATGATATTTCTATGATAGGCATTCTCTTTGATTTGATTAACTCTATGATTTTTCCTTTTTCAATTGTAATATGTGCAGAAAGTGTCAATACAAACACTCCCCTACCTGCCTCCCGTTATAGCTATCTTGATAACTCCCTCCAGCTTGTTTTCAAAGATACGATAAGCTTCCTCTATTTCGTTCAACGGAAACCTATGCGTAATAAGAGGAGTAGTGTCTATCCTGCCTTGCTCAATCAGACTGAGAATCTCAGCACAATCGCAACCATCTACCCCACCTGTTTTGAAGATCAAGTTCTTGCCATACATATCGGGCAAAGGTAAAAACTGAGGTTTGTCATAAAGGGCTACGATGGTAACGATGGCATTGGGGCGGGCACACTCCCACGCCAGACGGAAAGTTTCTTCGGAACCCGCCACTTCCAACACGACATCCGCTCCACCATGATCGCTGTTGCAGAGTACAAAATCCCTACAGTTTTCAGGTTCTGTCACCAGCACGTCAGGATAATGTTCACGAACAAACCGGATTCTCTCAGCAGACCGTTCACAAACAATAATGCGCCGTGGCTTCTTTAACATCACACAGAGCAAAGTACAGATTCCGGTAGGGCCGGCACCTATAATCAAAACCGTATCATCTTCGGATATCTCCGAAATGCGGGTAGCCCAGAACCCCGTCGCAAGCACATCACCTACAAACAGAGCTTGTTCATCACTGACATTATCGGGAATACGATTCAATCCCTGCTCGGCATACGGAACCCTGACATATTCCGCCTGTCCGCCATCAATACGGCAACCTAATGCCCATCCTCCGTCGGGGTCAGTACAGTTGTTCACATATCCGTGCCGACAAAAGAAACATTCTCCACAAAAGGTTTCGACATTGACTGTCACTCTATCACCGGGTCTGACGGAAATGACGCCGGAGCCTACTTCCTCCACAATGCCCACCATCTCGTGGCCGACTGTAATACCAGGAACTGCACGCGGAACACTGCCATGTTTAATATGAAGATCACTGGTGCAGATACTGCCAAGTGTTACACGTACGATTGCATCCCGGGCATCTTTTATTTGTGGCCTCAACTTCTCCAAAAGTTCAAACTTCCCATGTTCGACATATGTATATGCAAGCATTATATCTCCTCCTGATTAATCAATATATCCATATATGCAGCAAAAATAGTGATTTCATCGGTAAAACATATACTTTAATATCTGTTTCTGACTCATGGATAGCATCACTTCACCGGATAGAGTATGTTTTCTGTGTACCCTTCCCTGGAGCATTGCCACTTCAATATCGGCCTGTTTCCCCGTTTCTTTCTATAATTAAGTATACTTTTACAAGTGGTATGCCGTACATTTTTATCAGAATTACGCCAACATTGCATCGTGTCTTTTTGTTTTCTTTAAAGTATGGAGAACGGGATTAAAAAAATATTAAGAGATAAATATGGACTTTTTGAAAAAGATATAGAAATATTGCTTGAAAAGTTCACAAAATTTTCTGTGCCCAAGAGAGAGATTATCCTTCAAGAAGGGCAAACAGATCACTATATCTATTTTGTTGAGAAAGGGATTGTAAAAAGTACGATTCTAAGAGAGGGCAGAGAATTTATCATATTTTTTGCATTAGAAAATGATGTCCCACTCAGTTCACCCAACCTGACAGAGAGCAGACAATCACTATATACTTTAGAGGCAGTAGATACTTGTATTTTATGGAGAATCTCCCGTAAAGACTTAGCCACCTCATTCAAAGACTCTCTTAATTTATCCAATTGGGGAAGAATGATTCTTCAGGAATGGCTTACTTCATCTTCTTTCTATTTTTCATCTATCCACTGGATGGGCAAGAAAGAACAATATCAATATCTACTTAAAGAAATGCCCAAACTGATACAAAGATTATCAATGAGAGACCTCTCCGCATGGCTGGACATAACTCCACAATCCTTAAGCAGAATCAGGGCCGATATGCATTAATTACCTTTTGGTAACTTTTCATTCTTCCCTGTAACCTACCTTTGCGCTCAAATTTTAATTCTGTATGATATGAAAAGTTTAAAAGGTATTATTTATGCAATGATTTCATCAGGTACATTTGGGCTCATTCCATTATTTACAATTCCATTAATGGGAAATATGGAAATGAATGAATCCAACATTCTTTTTTATCGATTTCTATTTTCTACCCTTATGATGGGAGCAGTATGTCTTTTGCACAAAAGTACTTTAAAAATAAATATGAAACATCTGATCTCTATCATCGGTTTAGGTGCCTTGTATGCTCTTACAGCGCTATTTCTTATTTATTCCTACCATTATATAACTAGTGGAGTGGCTACAACCATTCACTTTCTCTATCCAATCTGTGTCAGCTTCTTAATGGTAGTATTCTTTAAAGAACAAAAATCCAAATCTCTATTCTTAGCAGCCTCACTCTCACTAATCGGTGTTGCACTTATGTGTTGGTCGGGAGGAGGCAGTATCCGATTGATGGGTATCGGACTCGCAGCTCTTACGATATTAACCTATGGGATATATATTGTTGCTCTGAATCAATTGGATATAGGTAAATTACCTGCTGAAGTGCTTACGTTCTATGTGCTTTTAGGCGGTTGCGTAATCTTTTTCATCTACAGTCTATTTACAGCAGGTATATCCTCCATCCCCAGCACAAAAGCCGGATTTTATATTTTGGCATTGGCATTTCTATCTACCGTCATCTCCGACCTTACGTTGATTTTAGCGGTAAAATATGCCGGTTCGACAACAACAGCCATCCTTGGTTCAATGGAACCTTTGGTCGCAGTGGTTGTAGGCGTATTGGTATTTTCGGAACATTTCACATTACAATCATTAATCGGTTTATTACTGATACTAATGTCTGTTATCATTGTAATATTAGCCGATCAACAAAAAAAGTCGAAGAGAATCACAGAACAGAAAATCATTAAGCCACATTGAGGAATAGAACTCACAATTAATCTCAGACAATTGTCTTCTACCAATATCTTTATTAAAAGCGTAATGAAAAGTCATTAGAAGGAAAGAGAGGGTATCTGATTAGCATATCTCTGTCGCCTTCCAGCACCTTCCTGTATTCAGCGATACAATATACCTATGGGGGACAAACGAGAAAAGTCCGATCATGCGCACATGATGAGGGGTCAGGAGGCCGATCCGCAAGTAGCCGATTCTGATAATCATGAATATCGTGAAAATCATCGTCACAATAACGGTCATTCTTTCTAAGAATCTGTCTCCCCCCCTTCATACCCCGATTAAATGTTTATTTCTCACAACCTTTTTATTTTGATATTTTCAATCGCTTTCTACTTTCTTTCTTCTTCTCATTCTCTCTCACTACTTGCAGCATTTCATTGATCAATTCCTCTCCGTCTTGCGAATAAAAATACTTTGTCTTTTCCACCCTCTCAACCATATTTCCCCATTTATCATATTTAGAAAGTACAATACGTTTAGACGTATCCGAAAGATAAACGCATCTTACCTCTTTCCCATTCTTATAATAAGTGCTATCAATATCCGTGCAATCGTCCAGTACAATACGATCAACGTGAATATCAAAACTATCCGACTTAAATTCCGTGAAACTACCTGTGAACTTCATGTCAGCGTCGAATATAAATTCCTTTTTCCCTTTTTCGTCAACAATCGTCTTGTTAATAGAACTGACAATACCATTCTTTATACATTTCCTGATAAGGGTGTCTCCTGCCATTTTCTCTATATCGCACACGATGTCATAGTCCTCGTCTGTACGGGGAATCCTTTTTTTAGCTTCCTCATAAGATAGTCCCCGAAAGAAGTAAGTGGTTCTTTTTTTCCCTATGTCAAAATAGTATTGCACTCTTTTTGTTAGATTACCATTCCCGTCGTATTCATTCTTTTCCTCATAGTCGTTGTCTTCATGCAGTACATAGTCATTGTTTATATTTCTAACATACACTAATTTGAGTTTACTTTTATCGTAATATTTCTGCAATAAATAATCAATGGTATCCCCTTGAGCATTTAATGTTAACACCTCCTCCCTTTGGGGAGCATATCCCATAATCTTGATATTTCCCGACCTCTTTGACTTTCTTCTTACCGTAAACTCTTCGTTGTTGATATACGTATAATAATACGTGCTTTTATCATCAATTAAATCAATTGTTTCAGAATCTTCTTCATACCTATGATGAGATGTTCTGGTCAATTGTACCTCTGACAAACGATTATTTTCATCATACTTGTTTTCATAAGTCGTCATGGTTATTCGATCATAAGATTTCTCTTCCGAAACCGTTTTAGTTCCACACGCATACAGAACGAAGACCAAAAACAATAATTTTACTTTCATTGTATATCTTTTTTTAGGGTAGGGCAGTGTCGGCAAATCAATAGATTTTCTTATTAATAACTCCTTCCTGTAAATCCCGTATCGTTAATCGTTGATATTCTTGTTTTCTTCTCATGAATGTCACATCAGAATACGTATTCAAACTTCCTGCGTATTCTTCTATTAGCCTAATCAAATCTCTATTTATTTGTATTTTCATTTAAATCATCAACTTCAACAGATCCCATTAGTGTCAAAGCACAATAAATTTCATTTTTCACACATTCATTACATAAGGGCAACCTATATAAATCGGCAGATTGTTGCTTTGGTTGAGACTTACCTAAACAACTTATGACAAACAACATGCAACAAACAATTCTATTGATTTCATAATACAAAATTAGTGTATAGTCTTTTTGCCCGTCTGTACAGCCTGCAAACGTTATTTGATTATTGTTATGTTCTTGGCTGCGATGACAGGCTAATCATGTTTTTCACTTGTCCAAGCATAAATATAAAAAGTCCCGTAAAACCTTGATTTTACGGGACTTACTTTTACTTTTCCGTCATTTATCTTTGACGCTCAGCGGAGAGACAGGGATTCGAACCCCGGGTACCTCGCAGTACAACGGTTTTCAAGACCGCCGCAATCGACCACTCTGCCACCTCTCCAAAACTACGGTTAAGTAGTGCTTTTCTCTTAAAGCGATGCAAAGGTACGAATCATTTTTAAATCCACAAACATTTTGCCATTTTTTTCGTGGAATAATCGTATTTTTGCGGAACAATTCAATTGAAACTGTTATATAGATAAATTAGATAATCCATGATATATCCCCAGAATTTTGAGCAGAAAATAGGATTCGACCAAATCAGACAATTATTAAAAGACAAATGTCTCAGCACATTAGGAGAAGAGAGAGTGAATGAAATGAATTTTTCCGATCACTTTGAAGAAGTTGATGAACTGCTGAATCAGGTTGCAGAGTTTGTTCGCATCATACAAGAGGAAGATAACTTTCCCGACCAATTTTTTTTCGATGTCCGTCCCTCTTTGAAACGAATCCGGATAGAAGGAATGTACATGGACGAACAAGAATTGTTTGATCTACGACGTTCGTTGGAGACCATCCGGGACATCGTCCGTTTCCTGCAGCGCAATGATGAAGAAGAATCGGATTGTCCCTACCCCAGCCTGAAAAAACTGGCCGGTGACATAACTGTCTTTCCACAACTTATCACCAAGATTGATGGCATTTTAAATAAATATGGCAAAATCAAGGATAATGCTTCGACCGAACTGTCACGCATCCGACGGGAACTGGCTAACACGATGGGAAGTATCTCACGTTCGCTTAACAGCATACTCCGAAACGCACAATCCGAAGGCTATGTGGACAAAGACGTGGCACCAACCATGCGCGACGGTCGATTGGTTATTCCGGTGGCTCCGGGATTAAAACGTAAAATCAAAGGAATCGTCCACGATGAATCGGCCAGCGGAAAAACTGTATTTATCGAACCAGCGGAAGTAGTGGAAGCCAACAACCGTATCCGTGAACTGGAAGGGGATGAACGCCGGGAGATCATCCGTATCCTGACTGAGTTCTCTAACACCCTGCGTCCTTCTATCCCGGAAATACTGCAATCGTATGAATTTCTTGCCGAGATAGACTTCATTCGTGCCAAAAGTCACTTCGCCATCCAAACAAACAGTATCAAACCCAGCCTGGAGAACGAGCAATTATTGGACTGGACAATGGCCGTCCACCCACTATTACAACTTTCGCTTGCCAAACATGGAAAGAAAGTAGTGCCATTGGACATAGAACTGAACCTCAAACGGCGTATCCTTATTATATCCGGTCCCAACGCCGGAGGTAAATCCGTATGTCTGAAAACAGTCGGGTTACTACAATATATGCTGCAATGCGGCATGCTCGTACCCATGCACGAACGAAGTCATGTAGGCCTGTTTGGCAGTATCTTCATCGACATCGGTGATGAACAATCCATTGAAGACGATTTGAGTACCTATTCTTCACACTTGACCAATATGAAAATCATGATGAAGAACTGCAACGAACGAAGTCTGATTTTAATTGACGAATTCGGTGGAGGTACAGAACCCCAGATCGGCGGAGCTATTGCCGAAGCTGTACTGAAACGATTCAACATAAAGGGTACTTTTGGTGTTATAACTACACACTACCAGAATCTAAAACATTTTGCAGAGGATCACGAAGGTGTAGTAAACGGTGCCATGCTATATGACCGTCATCTGATGCAGGCACTTTTCCAACTTCAGATCGGTAATCCGGGCAGTTCATTCGCTGTAGAAATCGCTCGTAAAATCGGATTACCGGAGGATGTGATCGCAGATGCTTCTGAGATTGTGGGAAGTGAATATATCAATGCCGACAAGTATTTGCAGGATATCGTACGTGACAAACGTTACTGGGAAGGAAAGCGGCAGACTATCCGCCAGCGCGAAAAGCATATGGAAGAAACCATTGCCCGCTATCAGGCTGAGATGGAAGAATTACAAAAGTCGAGAAAAGAGATCATCCGTCAGGCAAAAGAGGAGGCGGAGCGGTTGTTGCAAGAATCAAATGCACGTATCGAGAACACCATCCGTACCATAAAAGAGGCACAGGCTGAAAAAGAAAAAACACGTCTGGTACGCCAGGAACTGGCGGACTTCCGTGAATCGATAGACAACCTGACTTCCAAGGAACAGGAAGATAAGATAGCCCGAAAGATGGAGAAGCTGAAAGAGAAGCAAAACCGCAAGAAGGAGAAAAAGCAAAACGGCACCAAAGAACAGTCGGCAGTTCAACAAACTCCCAAAGCAACTCCCATCACCGAAGGGTGTCCGGTACGTATCAAAGGACAAAGTTCGGTCGGAGAAGTACTTGAAATCAACGGGAAGAATGCCGTGGTAGCCTTCGGCAGCATCAAGACAACTGTAAAGACGGAGCGGCTGGAACGCAGCAACGCAGTCCCCCAAAAACAAGAGTCTGCCAAAAGTTCTTTTGTCAGCAACCAGACTCAGGACAGCATGTACGAAAAAAAGCTGAACTTCAAGCAAGATATCGATGTACGGGGAATGCGAGGAGACGAAGCTCTACAAGCTGTAACCTACTTTGTAGACGACGCCATCCTGGTCGGTATGAGCCGGGTACGCATCCTACATGGGACCGGTACGGGTATCCTGCGTACCCTTATCCGCCAATATTTGCAAACCATACCGGGAGTCCGCCATTTTGCCGACGAACATATCCAATTGGGAGGTGCAGGTATCACGGTAGTCGATTTGGCATAAAAAAAGAAGAATATGAAGAATAACCTGTTAAGTGAAAGATTAGTTTATAACGGTGAGAGCCAGACTCCCACCCACCTGCATTTATGTACTTACAACGCTCTTGTGATGCAGGAGGTTTCAGGTGTCAATTTCCAGACTGTCGCCAATTCTCTCAACCGCGAGCAGATCAACTGGCTGCAGGTGCACGGACTTCAGAACACCGAAGTCATCCGGGAAATATGCAGTCACTTTGAAATAGACTTTCTTATCCTTCAGGATATTCTGAATGCCGAGCATCCCACTAAAATAGAGGAGCATGACAAGTACACGGTGCTTATCATGAAGCTATTCCGCTTCAACAACAAAGAAGAGAAAAGCCCGGAAGATGAACTGGATGAACTGGAACAGCAACAAGTATGCATCATCCAAGGAAGCAACTTTGTACTCACCTTCCTGGAAAACGAAACCGACTTCTTTGACGATGTCACCTCCGCCCTTCACAATGATGTACTAAAAATACGGGGCAGACAAAGCGACTACCTGCTCAGTGTCTTACTAAACAGCATAATGGGGAATTACATCGCCACCGTATCTACCATCGACGACTCCCTGGAAGACCTGGAAGAAGAATTGCTCACCATCAGTGACGGTAACGATATCGGCATCCAGATACAGGCACTCCGCCGGCAGTACATGCTGATGAAGAAAGCCATTCTTCCATTAAAGGAACAATACGTGAAACTCCTGAGGGCGGAAAACTCCCTGATGCACAAAGTGAACCGTGCTTTCTTCAATGATGTCAACGACCATCTGCAATTCGTATTGCAAACCATCGAAATATGCCGGGAAACCCTATCGTCCCTGGTTGATCTTTACATATCCAACAATGACTTGCGGATGAATGATATCATGAAGCGCCTCACCATTGTTTCCACCATCTTTATTCCGTTGACTTTTCTTGTCGGAGTGTGGGGAATGAACTTCAAGATTATGCCCGAATTAGACTGGCGATATGGATATGTATATGCCTGGATATTGATGCTCCTGGTGGGCGGAGCCGTATACTGGTTTTTCCGAAAGAAGAAATGGTATTAAGTTACCAAAAATTTTGAAAAAACAATTACCTTTGCGCAACAACCTAATTAGCTAATATGAAATCAATAAAAGAACTCTATCGCATTGGAACCGGACCTTCGAGCAGTCACACCATGGGACCTCGCAAGGCAGCAGAAATGTTCCTCACACGACATCCTGAAGCAGCATCGTTCAAAGTGACCCTCTACGGAAGCCTGGCGGCGACAGGAAAAGGACACATGACGGATGTAGCCATCATTGACACACTGAACCCTACTGCACCGGTAGATATTATATGGCAACCCAAAATCTTTCTTCCTTTCCATCCGAACGGAATGAACTTTGTGGCACTTGATGCCGGCGGCAATGAACTGGAAAACTGGACTGTCTACAGTGTAGGGGGAGGTGCATTGGCCGAAGACAACAAACAGCCGTCTATTGAAAGCCCGGAAGTATACTCCATGAACAGCATGACCGAAATTCTGGATTGGTGCGAACATACCGGAAAAAGTTACTGGGAATACGTGAAAGAATGCGAAGATCCTGATATATGGGACTATCTGAAAGAAGTATGGGATACGATGAAGGAGTCTGTCCAGCGTGGTCTCGAACAAGAAGGAGTGCTGCCCGGCCCATTGAACCTGAGACGTAAAGCTTCCACATATTATATCCGCGCTACCGGATACAAGGCTTCTTTGCAGTCACGCGGATTGGTATTTGCCTACGCGCTTGCCGTAAGTGAAGAGAATGCCTCGGGAGGCAAAATCGTAACAGCGCCCACATGCGGATCGTGCGGAGTGATGCCTGCCGTTCTTTATCATCTTGCCAAAAGCCGTGAATTCAGTGAGATGCGTATCCTTCGCGCATTGGCAACAGCCGGATTGATAGGTAACATCGTCAAGCAAAATGCTTCCATCTCCGGAGCAGAAGTAGGCTG
>ULSK01029343.1_pt1 | contig 11664 bp, 8 predicted proteins | sample 1956311 | NCBI WGS metagenome assembly ULSK01 (sample SAMEA4835706, study PRJEB28245) | human gut metagenome | biome: gut microbiome; material: fecal sample | place: Denmark | collected 2008 | reverse complement strand
CCCCCCTGCCGATGCTGCTGCGCTGCCTGACGTTTGCGCTGGTCGTCATCGTCCTGGCGCGCCCGCGGACGTTCAACCCGCTCGACAAGCGAGAGGTGGAGGGCATCGACATCATGCTCGCCATGGACGTCTCGACGAGTATGCTCGCCGAGGACGTGGCTCCCTGCCGCATGGAGGCGGCCAAGGACGTGGCGGCGGAGTTTATCGCCGAACGGCCCTACGACAATATCGGACTGACGGTCTTCGCGGGAGAGGCCTTCACGCAGTGTCCCATGACGACCGACCACGCCACGCTGCTCAACCTCCTCCACGCCCTGCGCCCCGACCTGGCGGCCAGCGGCCTCATCGACGACGGAACGGCAGTGGGCATGGGACTGGCCAACGCCGTGAGCAGACTGAAGGACCAGAAGGTGAAGAGCAAGGTGGTCATCCTGCTCACCGACGGCAGCAACAACATGGGTGACATCTCGCCGCTGACGGCGGCCGACATCGCCAAGCAGTTTGGCGTATGCGTCTATACCATCGGGCTGGGAACCAAGGGCACCTCCCACTCCTCCATCACCGTCAATGGCATGAAACAGTATGTCCAAATACGTGGAGAGATCGACTACGAAACGCTGCGGAAGATAGCGCAGACCACGGGTGGCAACTTCTACCGCGCAGCCAGCAAGGACGAACTGCAGCGCATCTACAAGGACATTGACAAACTGGAGAAGACGAAGCTCATCGCATCTCCCACGGCGCGCCGCTACGAAGCCTACATGCCCTTCGCCATCGCCGCCCTGATCCTGCTGCTGGTGGAGGTGCTACTGAGACTGACGTGGCTGAGACGCCTGCCAGTGTGAGAAATAAGGAAGTAAGATATCATGTTCAGATTTGAAGATCCAACATACCTTTGGCTGTTGCTGCTCGTCCCGGCGCTGGTGGCAATACGCATCATCGGCCTCCGCAGCCAGCGGAAGCGCATGGCGCTCCTGGGCAATCCCACGCTGCTCAGAACGCTCTCGCCGGGCATCTCGCGCCGGCGCCCGGCCATCAAGTTTTGGCTGCTGATGGCGGCCATCGCCCTGATGGTCGTCATGATCGCCCGCCCGCAGACGGGAAGCAGCATCTCGCACGAGAAGCGACAGGGCATACAGACGATGATCTGCCTCGACATCAGCAACTCCATGATGGCGCAGGACGTGGCGCCGTCGCGACTGGAGAAGAGCAAGATTGTGGTGGAGGACCTGGTGGATCACTTCCGCAACGACCAGATAGGAATGGTGGTCTTCGCCGGCGACGCCTTCATACAACTACCTATCACGAGCGACTATGTGTCGGCCAAACTCTTCCTGCAGGACATCGACCCGTCGCTCATCGGCACACAGGGCACGGACATGGCTCAGGCCATCCGGCTGGCCATGGAGAGCTTTGCGAAGAACGACAAGCAGGGCAAGGCCATCATCGTCATCACCGACGGCGAAAACCACGAGGGAGGCGCAGAGGCAATGGCCAAAAAGGCAGAGAAGCAGGGCATCCGCGTCTTCATCCTCGGTATCGGAACGACGGCGGGAGCTCCCATCCCCCTCGCAGAAGGCGGCTACTTGAAGGACGCCTCGGGACAGGTGGTCATGACGCGCCTCAACGAGACGATGTGCCAGGAGGTGGCCAAGGCGGGCAAGGGTGTCTATATGCATGTAGATAACTCGCTCATCGCCGAGCGACAACTGGACAAGGAACTCCAAAAAATGCAGCAGGGGGCCATCGACAACGTCGTCTATAGCGACTACGACGAGCAGTTTCAGGGCGTGGCCATCCTCATCCTGATCCTCCTCATCGCCGAGGTCGTAATCCTGGAGAAGAAGCGCGAAAAGAAGGGGCAGGAGGCCTCATCAACAGAAAGAAAATGAAACAGACGGTTCTTATACTCATCGGGCTCCTCGTGGCCATGCTGCCAGCGTGCGCACAAGGCGACCGCCAACTGATAAGGCAGGGCAACCAGCTCTACCGACAGGGCGACTATCCGCAGGCGGAACTCTGCTACCGCAAGGCGATAGCGGCCCAGCCGGCCAACGGCACGGCCCACTACAACCTCGGCTGCGCGCTGCAAAAGCAGAAGAAGGACCAGCAGGCCCTCGTGCAATACAAGCAGGCGGCCAAGACGATCAGCGGACCGAAGCGACAGTCGCAGGCCTACTACAACATGGGCACGGTGCTGCAGGGACAGAAGGAGTATGCCAAGGCGATGGAAGCCTACAAGAACGCCTTGCGCATGAATCCGCAGAACGAACGCGCACGCTACAACTACGTGCAGTGTAAGCGACTGCTCAAGCAGCAACAGCAGCAAAAAAAACAAAAGCAGAACAAAAACCAGAACAAGGACCAAAAGGACAAAAACAAGAATAAGAAAAAGAAAGAGAATAAGGACCCAAATAAACAGCAAAAGCAGAAGAACCAACAGAAGCAGCAGGATCAAAACCAAATGAGCCGGCAGAACGCTGAGCAACTGCTCAATGCGGCCATGCTGAAGGAGCAGGAGACGCAGCAGCGACTGAATCTGCATCAACCCAACAAAAAAAAGCTGGACAAAAACTGGTAAGGACGATATAAGACAGATATGAAGCGATTGATACTGATATGTACGCTCTTCACGGCAGTCGCCTGCCTCTACGCACAACGGGTGCAGGTGGCGGCTCCAAGCCATGTGATGGTGGGTGAGGAATTTCAAATCGAATATACGATCAACACGTGCGACGTGAGAAACTTCCAAATCGGAAGCCTCCCCAGCGGGTTGGAGTGTCGCTACGGGCCTTTCAGGTCGGAGCAGTCGAGTTTCCAGGTCGTCAACGGCCACACCACCTCCTCGTCGTCCTTGTCGATGACCTATATCTTCATAGCGCACAAGAGCGGCACGTTCACCATTCCGCCAGCACGCTTCCACTCGCGGGGCAACAACTTGGCTTCCACACCGATCAAGATTGTCGCCTCGGGAGGCCACACGTCATCGCAGGGTTATGGAGCCAACGGCCAGGAAGACAATTACGAGGAGGAGGAAAGAAGACTGCAGGCAAGCAGCGGCAACGAACTGTTTGTCAAGGTCTTTGCCAACAAGACGCACGTCCGCGAGCAAGAGGCCGTGCTCCTTACTTATAAGGTCTATACGAACACCAACCTCGTGCGGATCGACAACAAGATGCCGGACCTCAAGGGGTGCCATGTGCAGAAGGTGAAATCCTTGCAGCAGCAGTCAGTTCATACCGAGACCTACAAGGGGCGGCGCTACAACTGTGTGACCTGGGAGCAGTATGTGGTCTATCCGCAAATCACGGGCAAGATCACCATCCCGCCCGTCACTTACCAATGTGTCATAAGGCAGCAGAATCGAAGCGTGGATCCCTTCGAGGCGTTTATGGACGGTGCGGGCTATCGTGAGACAACGCGCAACATCAAGGCTGATGGCATCACGATAAAGGTGGATCCGCTGCCCACGAAGCCGAGCAACTTCTCGGGGGGCGTGGGATCGTTCAACATCTCGGGCCAGCTGACGAAGGCGGAGGTGAAGGCGGGAGAGCCGGTCACGCTGCGCATCGTCATCGGCGGAACGGGCAACCTCAAACTGATCCAGCAGCCCAAGGCCGACTTCCCGCAGTCGTTTGACAAGTACGACACGAAGGTGACGGACAAGACCCGACTGACGGACAACGGTATCGAGGGCAATATTGTCTATGATCTCCTGGCCGTGCCCCGCAAGGAGGGAGACTACACGATCCCACCGGTCTCCTTCACCTATTTTGACATGAAGACGCAGGCCTACAAGACCATCAGCACCCATGCCTTCAAACTCAAGGTGCTGCCGGGCGACAACGCGGGCGAGGTCAACGACTTCACCGAGAAGCCGGGCGACATCCGTCCGATCAAGTCGGGAAGCACGGTCTTCGAGAACAGGGCCGACTTCTTCTTCGGATCGGCAGGCTGGTGGACGACGATCGTGTTGCTGATCATCGTGCTCCTCGCCGTGGCCTACACGTTCCGCAAGCGGGCCAAGGAGAACGGCGACTTCCTCCGCAACAAGCGCAAGAACGCCAACAAGGTGGCTACCATCCGCCTGCAAAAGGCCAACCAACTGATGTTGCAGGGCAATGCGGGCGAGTTCTTCGACGAGGTGCTCCGCGCATTGTGGGGCTACATCGGCGACCGACTCAACATGGAGGCTGAGCAGCTCAACCGCGAGCACGTGGCCACCAAGCTCCATGAGCTCCACATCGACGGCGACACCATCCGCCGCTTCATCGGCGCCATCGACGAGTGTGAGTTTGAGCGCTACGCACCGGGTGACGCCAAGGGCAACATGAACCGCACCATCGAGGCGGCCATGACGGCCATCACACAGATAGAGAACGCTATGGAACAGAATCAGAAAGGAGCCAAGACGCGGGGCTTCAAGACGCTGCTGGTCGTCATGCTCTGCCTGATGGCGCTGCCCTCCCAGGCCGTCACCAAGCAGATGGGCGACAAGGAATACACGCAGGGCAACTACCTCCAGGCGGTCAAGGACTACAACGACCTGCTGCAACATGGGGTCTCGGCCGACGTCTATTACAACCTCGGCAACGCCTACTACCGGCTGGACGACATCCCCCACGCCATCCTCGCCTACGAGCGCGCCCTGCTGCTCGCTCCAGGCGACGGCGACATCCGCTTCAACCTCCAGGTGGCACGGGCCAAGACCATCGACAAGATCACGCCGCAGTCGCAGCTCTTCTTCGTCACGGGCTATCGGGCGCTGGTCAATTTCATGCCCGTCGATGCGTGGGCAGTCTGCGGCATCCTCTCGCTGGTGCTCCTGATCGTCGCCCTGGCGGTCTTTCTCACCACCCGCAACCGCGTCCGCCGCACGGCAGGACGATACGCCGCCATCTCGCTGGGCGTCTTCTTCCTGCTCAGCACGCTCTTTGCCTGGCAGCAGCAGCAACAACTGGAGAACCACTGTGGAGCCATCGTCATGGGCAGTTCGGTGGCGGTGAAGAAGTCGCCCGACACGGCCTCGCCCGACCAGTTTGTCATCCACGAGGGCACCAAGGTCTTCATCAAGGACCGCGGCATCACGGGCTGGTTCCTCGTCCAACTGGAGGATGGGCGCGAAGGTTGGCTCTCCGCAAGGCAGATAGAAGATATCTGACGCTCACAGCAGCGCTCACAACCGATTACCCATACAGCATTCATGGATATACAATCACTTCTGACCTCAGATCAGCAGTTGCTCCTCGCGATGAACGGCAGCGACTCTCTGTTTCTCGACCAGCTCGCCCTCATTCTCACCAGCGCGTGGACGTGGGTGCCTCTCTATGCCTCCTTGCTCTACCTGGTAGTGAAAAACAACGAGAAGGCGGGACAGATTATCCTGGCCGTGATCTCGGCCTTGCTCTGTGTCGGCATCGTCACGGGCATTGACAACGGACTGGTGAAACCCGAGGTGGCGCGGCTCCGCCCTTCCTTCGAGCCTGCCTTGGAAGGACTGGTGCGCACGGTAGATGGCTACAGAGGGAGCGGCTACAGCTTTTTCTCGGCCCATGCGTCCAACACCTTCTCGCTGGCTGTGTTCTTCAGCTTGCTCATCCGTCGCAGGACGGTCACCGTGGCGCTCCTCACGTGGGCGCTTATCAATAGCTGGACGCGCATCTATCTCGGCGTCCACTACCCCTTCGACGTGCTGGTCGGCATCCTCTTCGGATCATTGGTGGGACTGACGGTCTATCGGCTCTACTTCCGCCTGTATCTCCGCATCAGTCCGAAACTCCACTACATCTCCACGCAATACACCCGCACGGGCTACAGTCTCTGCGACATCGACGTGTTCCTGACCGTCATGGTCTGCACCTGCATCTATGTATTGCTGCGCACGTTTGTCACGATAACGGTATAGGCACGTTGACGACACGATAAGTCGCGAGATCACGACACAAGGATATAAACACGATAGATAAAGACAACGTACAACGATAGTTATATAACAATGATGGACTCAGAAACAAAACATATTCACATAGCCGACTACAACTACCCGCTGCCCTCGGAGCGCATCGCCAAGTATCCGCTCAAGGAGCGCGACCAGTCGAAGCTCCTGCTCTACCGCCAGGGGGAGGTCGGCGAGGACGTGTTCGCAAACCTCTCCGCCTACCTGCCGAAGGGGTCGCTGCTCGTCTTCAACAACACGCGGGTCATCCAGGCGCGCATCCACTTCCGCAAGGAGACGGGCGCGCTCATCGAGGTCTTCCTCATGGAGCCGGCTCTGCCCACCGACTATGAGCGCATCTTCCAGGCCACGGGCCACTGCGCCTGGCTCTGCATGGTGGGCAACCTCAAGAAATGGAAGGAGGGAGCGCTCACGAAGGTCTGCACCGTCAAGGGCAAGGACGTCACGCTGCAGGCGCAGCTCGACCGCAGCCGGACGGCACAGCTCAGCGGTGGCACCAACTACTGGGTGGACTTCTCATGGGACGACGACAGCGTCGCCTTTGCCGAGATACTGGATGCCATCGGCGAACTGCCCATTCCGCCGTACCTCAACCGCGAGACGGAGGAGACGGACAAGACGACCTATCAGACGGTCTATTCGAAAATAAAGGGTTCGGTGGCAGCACCGACGGCGGGTCTCCACTTCACGCAGAAAGTGCTCGCCGACATTGATGCCCACGGCATCGACCGCGAGGAGGTGACGCTCCATGTGGGAGCGGGAACGTTCAAGCCCGTGAAGTCGGAAGATATAGAGGGCCACGCGATGCACACGGAGTATATCGCCGTCAGGCGCCAGACGTTTGAGAAGCTCCTGGCCCACGGATGCCATGCCACGGCGGTGGGCACGACGAGCGTGCGCACGCTGGAGAGCCTCTACTACATGGGTGTGAAACTGGCCATGAATCCGGACGCACAGGAGGAGGATCTCCACGTCAACCAATGGGAGCCCTACGACCTGCCACACAACGAGGAGGGACTGGTCATCGTCGGAGGCAAGGCCGTCACCGCTGCCGAGGCCATCGGCCACCTGCTCCACTGGCTCGACGCGGCAAAACTCGACGTGCTCCACAGTAGCACGCAGATCATCATCGCACCGGGCTACACCTACAAGATCGTGGACAAGCTCATCACCAACTTCCACCAGCCGCAATCGACGCTGCTCCTGCTCGTCAGCGCATTCGTCAAGGGCGACTGGCGCAAGATCTACGACTATGCGCTGGCCCACGACTTCCGCTTCCTGAGCTATGGCGACAGTAGTCTGCTCATCCCGTAAAGGGGACGGAAGGAAAAGGCTATATTGATACGATATAGAGAGAAACTATATTATATAAGGTATTATATTATATAAGGTATATAGATTACATCACATTAGAGAAGATAAGAATATGAAGATAGGCGACAAAGTGAGATTTCTCAGCGAGAGCGGCGGTGGCCGTATCGCTGGCTTCAAGGGCAACAACCTCGTCTTGGTCGAGGACCAGGACGGTTTCGAGATTCCCATGCCCATCAACGAGGTCGTGGTCGTAGGCGACGAGGACTACAGCACGAAGCGAATGGTGGAGGTGGAGCAGCGCAACCGCGCCCAGGAGAAGGCGAAGGAGGACAAGCGCAGCCTGCGCCAGCGTCTCAACGAGGGCACGGACGACGCCGAGGCGAGGGCCAAGGGTCAGGATGCGGAGACGGTGACGGCCAAGGACCTGGCAGCCGACGATCCCTCCATCAACTTCGAGCCGCAACCTCAGGAGCGACGCGGCGGCGACAAACCGACGGTCTGTCTCGCCTTCGTACCAATGGACAAGCAAAACTTCAGTACGACGCGCTTTGAGTCCTACCTTGTCAACGACTCCAACTACTATGTCCACTTCACCTACCTGGTGGCTGAGGGCAGCACCTGGTCGCTGCGACAGACGGGAGAGGTGGAGCCCAACACAAAACTCTTCCTGGAGGAGATCGGACGCGAACAGCTCAACACGATGGAGCACCTCTGCATCCAGTTGCTGCTCTACAAGCGACAGAAGACGTTTCTCCGTCTGCCCGCCGTCGATGTGCAGCTCCGCCTGGACGGCGTGAAGTTCTTCAAACTCAATACGTTCACGGACAACGACTTCTTCGAGCAGCCAGCCCTGCTCTACCCCGTCATGGAGGAGGGCAAGCCGCAGAATGGCTTCAACGTCTCTGCCGAAGAACTGAAGATCCAGCTCTTCGGGGGCAACGCTCGCCCCAAAGAGGAGCGCAAGGCCGTGCAGCCTGCGCGCCATGACAATGCGGCCGTGCTCAACGATCTTGCCCCCGAGGCCGTCAATCCCGAACGGGGCAAGCTCGTCAAACGCTATGAACCGGCACAGTCGAAGAGCCGACAGGTGAAGCAGGTGCTCAAGAACGACAAGATCATCGTGGACCTCCATGCAGACCAACTGCTGGAGACGACGGCCGGCATGTCGAGTGGCAACATCCTCGACTACCAGCTCGATGTCTTCCGCCGCGTGCTCGACCGCTACAAGACCAACAAGGGACAGAAGATCATCTTCATCCATGGCAAGGGCGAGGGCGTGCTGCGCCAGGCCATCATCCATGAGCTCAACTACAAGTACAAGCATTTCCAATATCAGGACGCCTCGTTCCAGGAGTATGGCTACGGGGCAACGCAAGTGACCATCAGATAAATCGCCAAAGACTATGAAGTACGGATTCCTTACCGTGGCCGCCGCCATCCCCAGCGTGCGCGTCGCAGACCTCCACTACAACTTGGAGGAGATCAAGCGCCTCATCGACGAGGCCGAGCGCCAGCATGTCGAGGTGGTCGTCTTCCCCGAGCTCTCCCTCACGGGCTACACCTGCCAGGACTTGTTTCGCCAGCGCACCCTCATCGACGGGGCGGAGCAGGCGGTGCTGAGCCTCCTGGAGTTTACGATGCGCAAGGACGTGATCGCCATCGTCGGCGCACCCGTCGAGGTGGGCAACTTGCTGCTCAACTGTGCCATCGTCATCCAGCAGGGGCGCATCCTCGGCATGGTGCCAAAAACGTTTCTGCCCAACTACAGTGAGTTTTATGAGAAACGGTGGTTTGCCTCGGCCCAGGACCTCCACGACACGCCGCTCTGCTACGCGGGGGAGGACGTGCTTCTGACTGCCAGGCGCCAGCTCTTCCACACTTACGGCGACGCGCGCTTTGGCATAGAGATCTGCGAGGACGTATGGGCACCCAACCCGCCGAGCACCGAGCTGGCTCTCAGCGGGGCGGACATCATCTTCAATCTCTCGGCCTCCGACGAGTTGATAGGCAAGCACGACTACCTGATCAACCTCCTGAAGCAGCAGAGCGCACGCAATATCTCGGGCTATGTATATAGCGGATGTGGCTACGGAGAGAGCACGCAGGATGTGGTCTATGGTGGCAACGCCTTGATCATCGAGAACGGACGCCTCATCAAGCAGTCGGATCGGTTCTCGCTGGAGCCACAACTGGTGGTGAGTCAAATCGACATCGACCGCCTGCGCGCCGAGCGCCGTAGCAACAGCACCTATGTCAATGCACAACGCGCACTCCGGCCTCAGGAGCGGGGCTACACCTGCATCACCAACGAGGCCATACTGCCGGAGACGCTGAAGGAGGAGTGGCAACTGCTGCGCGAAGTGGATCCCCACCCCTTCATCCCGAAGGCTGACAACATGCGGGCTTCCTGCGAGGAGATCCTCAACATCCAGACGCTCGGCCTCTGCAAACGCATCGTCCACACCCATGCCAAGTCGGTCGTCATCGGCATCAGCGGCGGTCTCGACTCCACCCTCGCTCTGCTCATCTGCGTGCGCGCCTTCGACCGCCTGGGGATCGACCGCAAACAGATCGTCGCTGTGACCATGCCGGGCTTCGGCACGACCGACCGCACCTACCACAACGCCATCTCGCTGATGGAGGCTTTAGGCGTCTCTATCCATGAGATCAGCATTGCCAAGGCCGTCACACAACATTTTGCCGACATCGGCCACGACGCCTCCGTCCACGATACAACCTACGAAAACTCGCAGGCACGCGAACGCACGCAGATCCTCATGGACCTGAGCAACAAGTATGGCGGACTGGTCATCGGCACGGGCGACCTCAGCGAACTGGCCCTCGGATGGTGTACCTACAATGGCGACCACATGAGCATGTATGCTGTCAACGTCAGCATTCCCAAGACGCTCATCCGCCACCTCGTGGCCTTCGTGGCCGACTCCGACGAGGCCTCCCTGCAGCTTTCCAAGGACGGACGCACGTCCCACGAGGTGCTCCACGATGTCATCGACACACCGATCTCGCCCGAACTGACGCCTGCCGACGACCAGGGCAACATCGCACAGAAAACGGAAGACCTGGTGGGGCCCTATGAGCTCCACGACTTCTTCCTCTACTATTTCCTCCGCTTCGGCTTCCGCCCCAAGAAGATCTTCATGCTGGCCATGCACGCCTTCGAGGGCCAATACTCCCGCGAGTTTGTCCACCACTGGCTGCACACGTTCTTCTGGCGCTTCTTCTCGCAGCAGTTCAAACGTAGCTGCCTGCCCGACGGACCAAAGGTGGGCAGCGTCAGCCTCTCGCCACGTGGCGACTGGCGAATGCCTACCGATGCGATCGTCGATAGCTGGATGCGCGAAGTGGACAGCGTGCTCGACGAATAGTCTGGCTATCATGGCGCATGGTGCGAGCCCTGCCAACGGCTCCTATCATGCGCCCTCGCAAAAGGGTTGTTTCTCATGAGTTGCCACTGCGACCAGTCTTCACACACGCTCCCCACAACGAGAAAGCGGAAGGGCCTCCTGCCTTTCCGCTTATTTCCGTTGAGCCAATCCCTTCGTTCACTTCCGTTGAGTCAGCCTTTCCGTTTATTTCTGTTGATCCTGCCACTTCTCTTGTCACACCACGCCCTTGCCCAATCCGCGGCCAACAACTTTCCACCTCTTCCCGATCTTCTCCAATACCAGGCTTCCAAGGCCAAGCAGGGCGCCCGATGGGCTCCTTTCCGCAAATATGCCATGCGACGGATGCGCTTGCCTGAGACTATCAACGCCTCCGACAACCATCTATGGGGCTATCACGTCTCCCTGCCCGACTGTTCGTTTCAGGCCTCCCGTCCGCTCTACCGCCAGCTGAAGGCAGACAGTCCTCTCGCCTTTGCCGTGATCGACCAGCCCTCGGGCATTCTCCAACTGGTCTTTTGGGACAAGCGCATCTACCGCCACTATGCCGAGTGGCTCGCTCGTATTGGCTACACCTTGTCTTCCCACAGACCTTCTTCCAACACCCTCTCCTACACCAAGGAAGGCCTCAGCATCCACATCGACATCACCATCTGGGCAGACTGCTACCTGATGGAGATCAGTGGATAAAGACAACAGGAGCTGAGTTTTTGGAGACTGACGACAGGGTCAGACATGAGGGAGCTCCAAGACAAAGAGGGTGCCACGTCCTTGCTCCGAATGCACGGCAATACTTCCTCCATGCAGTCGCACGACCTTCTGTGCCAAGGTCATGCCGATCCCATGCCCCTTGATGGCTTGGTCGTCATTTCCCCTATAAAACAAGGTGAAAAGAATTTCCTTTCATGTCGCCCTTACGAGTTTTAACATACATTTGCGTCCCTTTGGCGCAAAAGAGACTGTGCCCGGCCATCGCTCGGATGGTCGGGC
>ULSK01005891.1_pt1 | contig 11756 bp, 9 predicted proteins | sample 1956311 | NCBI WGS metagenome assembly ULSK01 (sample SAMEA4835706, study PRJEB28245) | human gut metagenome | biome: gut microbiome; material: fecal sample | place: Denmark | collected 2008 | reverse complement strand
TACCCAGGGCGATGCCCTGGGCTAGGAGCTTTTGGGCCTTCGGCCCGTAGTTGAATCACATGCGAAAGTTCAGTAGCGTATAACTGTTGAATGTGGAGATAACACAAACAACCCAATCACTCCATTTTCAGAAGCCACTCTATTGCGGAGCAGACATGAATGCTTTTGCCTTCTACCACAATATCACGTGTCGGAGTCATCGCTATGAGCGTCAGCTTGTCACAAAGCAATGCCGTCGAGGCTTTCACAAGCGAGCTCGTCTCGCGGTTGAAGGTCTTAGCGTTGTCGATGTCGTATGCCACCTGTATCAGCTCCACGGCCTTGTCTTGGTTGCACACTACAAAATCCACCTCTTTGGAGCGAGGCGACTCTTTGTAGTAGTATATGTCCAAGAAGTCGTTGCTACACCTTCGAAGCAGTTCTATATAGACCACATTCTCCAAGCGCCAACCAATATTTTCGGGCGCAAAAGAGTTTTCACGATTGTTCTGCAGCCCACAATCCACGATGTACGCCTTTGCATTTCTTATGCGCTCTTTGCTCTTGAAGGAATGCTTGGAAAGCAATTGTATGAGAAAAGCCTGGCGCAAATAACCGACGTATTTCTTTGCCGTTTGATCCGTTATCTTCAACACTTGAGAGATGCTATCGTAGTTGACCTCCTGGCACACATTGTTGATCAGGTGGTTGGCTATTTTCCGCAGGGCGTCCGTGTTGCGGATTTTAAAACGTTGCTGTATGTCTTTTGTGATGATAGCCTCCATGAGGCTCTGTACGTATCCGCGCTTATTGCGCAAGTTCTGCATTTCCGGAAAACCGCCATCATTGATATAGTCAATAAATGCCGCTTTCTTTTCGGCCTCGGCTTTGGTTGTGATGCCACGAGTGTCGATGCGACGGAAACAACAATATTCTCGAAAAGAGAATGGGAACAAATGGATTTCATTGTAACGGCCCGTCAAATGTGTTGCCAACTCTCCACTGAGCAGTTTGGCATTACTCCCCGTTACCACAACGTGTAGATTGGAACGTAGAAGACGGTTGACAAACAAATGCCATCCATCAACATTTTGTATCTCATCGAGAAAGATGTACTGTATATCAGTACCATATACCTGATAGACACAAGAAAGCAACGTATTCAGGTCTTCTGTCTGCAATCTTGCAAAACGGTCGTCATCAAAGTTGGCGTAGCCATAGTCTATGCCATGCTCTAAAAGCACCTTATGGCAAAGGGTCGATTTACCACTTCGCCTCACTCCTATCACGACTTGTGCAAGGGGACTGTCAAACTCGAACAACGCCTCCTCGCTCCGCTTTACCCATTGTTCGGGATGATAGTTGCCGACATATTCTTTTTGCTCTGCCAACACTTGAAGTATGATTCTTTCTTCCACCATAACCGTAAGCTTATTGATCTATTCAAGTGCAAAAATACTGAAAATATTGAAAACGAGCAATTTAGCGACTTTAAAATTCGCTAAAATGCAGATTTCTGACCTTTCTATCACGCTAAAATGCAGATTTTACCTCGTTCTATCACGCTAAAATGCAGGTTTTTGATCTTTCTATCACGCTAAAATGCAACAGACCGTCGGCGACGAGGAGGCTCGGCAGGCGCTCGACTTCCTGCGCGAGGGGGCATAGGGGGATTTCTCTCCTCGCTTTGGGTCTGAGGGGGCGCCTGGCCTGTCACAGGTTGGGCCCGCCCTTTGTGTGTATCAGTATGGCAAAGACCGTGGAGACTTGGATTCTGCAGGGGAGGCGGGCGTCTGCCGTGGCCAATCGGGAGGCGGGCCTACCCAAGAATCGTGTTCATGCTGCAAAGTTAAGTCTTTCTACCAACCCAGCCGTGCGATACGATGCGATTGGGTGAGATAACGTGAGATAACGTGTAATAACGTGGGATGAAAGCGGGATGAGACGGAAATACCCTGCTATCGAAGCCTTGAGCAAATGGCTGTGGCCAGCGAGGGGAAGGTTCATCACAGAAAGGGCCTCAGAGGAGAACATCCCGCGGGAGGGCCTTGGAGAGGAGAGGCATCACAGCACTTGAGAAGCCTCGGAGAAAAGAAGAGCGTTCCAGTTGTTCCAGTATTCCAGTATTCCAATTAATTTCGAGACACCCCCATTTTTCTCTTATTACCTATAACTACTTAATAACTAATTAGTTATATAGTATATATAGAGGTAATAGGATTTTGCATACCCTCAAAAAATAACTGGAACAACTGGAACTGGAAGAAAACTCACACGCCCTTTTCTCTCTAAAAGGCTTATTACCAACAGATTATCCCTTTCTACCACTTTACTTTCACCTCTATATTCGACAACATAGTCGATATGATAGCCGATAAAAGCCGAAGAAAATGGGGTAAAATAGGTCTCGCAAGGCTTACTTTCCTGTCTTTAGGCCGCAGAATTAACTACGAAAGTGCTACATCAAAATCAAGGCTTCACCACGATTTGAGGGTACCTTTTTCACAAAATCGCATGTTGAAAAGAAAAACCAAGGGCAAACAATCAAAAAACGATCGCATGAAAAATGGAAAAATGGTTCATCCGAAAAAAAGAGTGTCAGGGTTGTTTGCGTTGTTTCGATGCTGCCTGATGAGGAGGGAAAACAACAAGAACAACAAGTACAACGTATAATAACGCTTTCGATAAGCCATGCGTAAAACCGAGCTCGCTCGAGTTTTGGCATGACGAGAAAGAATAGCAGGAGAACGTTCCTGTAAGAGCTTGTAGCCTGTCCGGCAATAGTAATAAGATGCGCTACCCCGAAGAAATCCCGAAGGCTTACCGAAGAAAGGGAATAAGACAGAAGAGGACATAAGAGGTCAGAAGACACGAAGGGAAGACGGCAGCAGGAAGACGGCAGGAGGAAAGAAGCTTTGCCCACCAAAATCGCATTATTACTATTCCAAGTCTGGCGGACAAACAAGACTAAAAGGTTGACACAGATCAAGATTGGGGGGGTAAAACTGACTTTCGGAATGGAAATAACACAAATTATCAATTAGAAACTTGGCAGTTTAGAGAAATTACACTAATTTTGCGCCGTCAAAATGGAGACAAGGCCCGGACCGGTCGTTTTTTAGGCAGATCTTCGCGCCCCACACACCATAGAGACGCAAAGGAGGGTAGTAGATTGTCAGGACATGCCCACGGCTTGATTGACCACAACCACCCATTATTACCATTCGACAAGGACTTAGCAAACAGAGTAGCTTCTATCACCATAGGAGCCGACTCTGCAGCGCCATGCCCTTCGGACAGAGGAATAAATCAAAACAAGTTTATACACAGGATCAATTTTTATGAGAACTACAACATTGCAATCTTCCAAGGCATCATCCAGCCTTTGGAAACTTTTCGCAGCCCTGCTACTCGTGTGGATTCTTGTCCCCATTAGGCAGGCTTCGGCACAAAACAAAGCGACGGAAAGCAACGGAACAGAAAAAACGGTTATTGGAGGTGTTGATGACCTTCCTGGCATTGATCCTTCGTCAGCCTATTGTGCAAATGGAACAAATGTAACCGATGGAAATAAGATTGTGTGTCTGTATAACGTCGGTGCGAAAAAGTTTCTGAGCATTGGTGGTTTATGGGGCACACAAGCCGCACTGAATGTTTCACCACATTCTATTTATATGTATTGGAATAAAAATTCAAAAACGTATTTTCTGGAAAGCAAGGTGTCAGGTTCTTCAGCAGGCTCATATATGGGTATCATCTGGGATAAATTCATTAAAAAGAATATGTTGTTTATGGACAGAGGAGGATCTAGAGTCACCTTTGAACGAGGCAAAGACTATACAGAAAAAAACAAGGTTTATCTCGTCAATATCGCTGACCAAGGTTTTCTCACGGCATATCCTGATGACGAGAAAAAAATCTGCAATTATGCAAGTAAAGCCACGGAAGGTACCCAAGAATATAAGAATCAGGAGTGGAAGGTGATTACAAAGAATGAGTATTACGAGATCTTCAAAATAACCCCTTCAAATATGGAATCGGTTGTCGATGCCTCTTTCCTTCTTACTTGTCCTGATTTCAGAATAAATGATATTGATGCTGCAAAATGGACAATCGGAGGTAAAAATTTACCTAATGATGTAAAGAGCCACGTGTACTTTGGAGACAAAAAGATGTACAAGACATATGACTTAATAGGCAACACCAAAGATGATAGTTGGACAGGTAGGACTGAACCCCATCATGCCGACTACGGCCTTTATTTCTATTGCTACACCAAAGGCTTGCGCGGCTTCACATTCTATCAGGACGTGAAGGTACACAAGGGAGGATGGTTCCTGCTGCGATGCAACGGATTCAGCACATCGAACAGTTCGGAGAACATCAAGCAGAACGGCAAACCGCTGGCAAACCTGTTCATTACGGTGCTCGATGCCAACAACAACCCGATTAATGACAAATACTCAACAGCAACCCTCAACGGTATCAGTCAGACTGATGCCGAGGCGCTTGGCAATACATACAATAAAGCCGGTATCGGAAAGGCCTTCTTCGAGGGAGAGTATGAAAATCAGGTACAGATATGTCTCGACAAAGACCCGAATGGAAATGAAATATCAAGCGACAATCCCGTTACGCTCCGCATAGGCTTCTACGTAGACCCTACACCCGACGGAAAGCCGGCTGTAGCCGAGGACGAGCTGACCGCCGTGGACGAATTCAAGCTGCTTTATGCCGGACCGCGACGCAACCCGGAGCTGATTCTCGATGAGGAATCTACCGACCTGCGCTATCTGACCGAGGCAGCTGACGAATACAAGAACAGCGTGCTGCATCTGAACCGCAAGCTGAACGACAACATGTGGAACTCGCTCATCCTGCCCGTCGATCTGACGTGGGGACAGATGAAGCGTACGTTCGGAGACGCCGTGAAGGTAGCAAGACTTGCGGCGCTGACGGAGAATAGCGTGCAGTTTGTGACCGTGGAGCCCCAAAACGACGACTCGGTGATGGTCAAGGCCTTCGAGCCGTATATCGTCTATCCTCCCTATACCAAGACACGTTCGGCAGAGTATACCGTAGAGCGCTTCTACACAAAAGGGGGCGAGGACAATAGCGAGTGGCTGGGCACCGACTACAAGCCCTCCTCCGTCGAGAGCAACCGTCTGACTAAGACCATCAAGGGAGACCACTACGACATCACGATGGTGTCGCTCGACAGGGAGAAGCTGAATGAGTATGTAAACACCACAAATTGGGAGTCAAAAACAACCATCTCTGCCACCGGCGGCAACCATGGCACGATGACCTGCAAAGGCACAATGGCGAAGACATACGACAATGGCAAGATTATCCAAGGCCGTGACGACCTCAATGGCGACTACTTCATGTATAAGGGAAAGCTGATACAGGTGCCGCACGGCAATATGAACGACGGCAAGCCGTATTCATACGGACTGAAGGCGTTCCGCTGCTGGTTTGAGCTGCCGAGCGACACGCATGTCGGAGGCTCCCTCTCGCTCATGATCGACGGCGTGGAGGATAGCGCCACGAGCATCGACGACATCCACGGCAGCAGCAATAGCACCTCCTACAAACGCGGCATAGAGGGCGTATTCAACATGCACGGACAGATGGTGCGCCGCGACAATAGCCTGGAGGGCTTGCCCAAGGGAATGTATGTAGTAAACGGAAAGAAAGTCATTATCAAATAACAAAACGACAATAACAGCGACACAAAATGAAGAAGATTTATATCGCTCCCAAGATAGATGTGATCATCCTCGACACCCTCTGCGACGCAACCTTACAGACGTACAGCGTCTTCAAAGGCAAGCTCAACGATGAGTGCATCAGCCACTTTGATGTGGTCGGCGAGGAGCAGACCAAGGACAAAGCCGAATACACAGGCTTGTGGGGAGAGTCGAACAGCAGCAAGTGGGGCGACGATTAATACTCCCCTCGGCTGCCATAGCAGCTGATCATCCATAAATGCAAAGGGCTGGATTCCGAATCGGGATCCAGCCCTTTGTCGTGGGAGGGGAATCTATGCGGGAGACCCGCAAACGTTAAGAACAAGAGGCCCTACTCGTAGTGCATGCTCTTGGCGGGATGGATACGGGAGACGAGGAAGGAGGGGACGACGAGGGCGGCAACGCAGACCAGGAGCGTGGCCACGTTGAGGGCCAGGACGATGGGCCAGGAGATCTCCACGGGGACCGTGCTGACGTAGTAGGTCTGGGGATCGAGGCGCACGAAGCCCGTGAAGTGCTGGAGGGCGATGAGGCCCAGGCCCAAGGCATTGCCCCAAAGCAGGCCCTTGGCCAGGACGAACGTGGCAAACCACAGGAAGACGTGGCGCACCTGCAGGTTTTTGGCTCCCAGCGCCTTGAGCACGCCGATCATCTGCGTGCGCTCCAGGATGATGATGAGCAGGCCCGAGACCATCGTGACGATCGCCACGGCGATCATCAGTCCGAGGATGAGCCAGACGTTGAGGTCCATCAGCTCCAGCCAGGAGAAGATCTGCGGATTCATCTCCGTGACCGTGGCGGAGGAATAGGTCTCGCCATAGTGGTCGGTGGTGCGGTTGACGCGCTTCACGACCTGGTGCTCCACCTCGTCAATCTGGCCGAAGTCGCTCACCAGCATCTCCGCCCCGCTAAACTGGTCCTCCTGCCAACCGTTGAGGCGGTTGGCGGTATAGAGGTCGGTGAAACACATTTGCTGGTCATACTGCTTGAGGTTGGTCTCGTAGATGCCCGTGATGGTGAAGCGGCGCGTGCGCACCCCTTGGTGGTTGATGAAATAGGCATAGATGCGCTCCCCACACTTCACGCGCAACTGGTCGGCAATGGTCTTCGAGATGAGCAGCCGCTGCGTGGAGGAGGAATCGGAGAAATGGGGAATCGACCCCTCCACCATATTTTGGTGGATAAAGGTCGTGTCGTATTCAGGACCGACGCCCTTGAGGGCCACGCCCAGGAAGTCGTCGTCGGTCTTGAGGATGCCCTGTGTCATCGCGTAGCGCTCCACGTGGCGCACGCCCGGTATGGCGCGGAGGACGGTCGTCATGGAGTCGTCCATCTGTATCGGATACTGGTCGGAGGACATCAGGCTGGCGATGTTGGCCACGGTAATATGGCTTCCGAAGCCCACGACCTTGTCGCGGATCGTATGTTTGAAACCGAGGATCACGCTCACCGTGACGATCATCACGGCCAGACCGATGGCCACACCTGCCGTGGCGATGCGGATGGCAGGCTTGGCCACCTTCTGACTTCCAGCTCCCTTGCCGTAGATACGGCGTGCGATAAACAGGGGGAAATTCATAGTGTTTCTATTGAGATGAATGCGTAGCAGACCGGATCGACAATCGTCCGGCATCATATAAAGGGAAAGGAGCCGGGAGCCGCTCCTTGGGCGACTCCCCGCTCCCTATAAGGGGAATGCGATAGACTTACTTCACGCGGCCGGGATAAGCCTCCAGGCCCTTCTCCAGGCAGACGAGGGCCTTGCGCAGCTCGTCGCAGCAGAGCACATAGGCCAGGCGCACCTCGTTGAGGCCGGCACCCTTGGTGCTGTAGAAGCCGCTCGCAGGGGCCATCATGACGGTCTCGCCTTCATAGGAGAACTCCTCCAGGAGCCAGCGGCAGAACTTCTCGGCATTGTCCACGGGCAACTTGGCGACCGTGTAGAACGCGCCCTTCGGCATCGGAGAGAAGACGCCCGGGATCTGGTTCAGACCGTTGACGAGGCAGTTGCGACGCTCCACATACTCCTTCTGCACGCCCTCGATATAGCTCTCGGGAGCCTCCAGCGAGGCCTCGGCGATGATCTGACCCATCAAGGGGGGAGAGAGACGGGCCTGGCAGAACTTCAGCACGGCCTTGCGCACCTCGGTATTCTTGGTGATGATGGCGCCGATACGGATGCCACACTCAGAATAGCGCTTGGAGACGGAGTCGACGAGGATGACGTTGTTCTCGATACCCTCCAGGTGCATGGCCGAGGTGTAGGGCTCGTCGGTATAGATATACTCGCGATAGACCTCGTCGGCAAAGAGGTAGAGGTCGTGCTTCTTCACGATGTCGCGGATCTGCTCCATCTCCTGGCGGGTATAGACATAGCCCGTGGGGTTGTTGGGGTTGCAGATGAGGATGGCACGCGTGTTGGCGTTGATGAGTTTCTCAAACTCCTCGACGGCGGGGAGGGCGAAGCCATTGTCGATGCTCGTGTGGATGGAGCGCACCTTGGCGCCCACCATCAGGGCAAAGGACATGTAGTTGGCATAGGCGGGCTCGGTGATGATGATCTCGTCGCCAGGGTTGAGGGTGGACATGAAGCCAAAGAGCAGGGCCTCGGAGCCGCCCGTGGTGACGATGATGTCGTCGGGCACCAGATTGATGTTGTGCTTGGCGTAGTAGCCCACGAGCTTGTTGCGATAGCTCTCAATGCCCTGGCTGGGCGAATAGGCCAACACTTTGGCATCGACCTTCTTCAGAGCGTCGAGACCACATTGCGGCGTATGCACGTCGGGCTGGCCGATGTTCAGGTGATAAACTTTCGTGCCGCGCGCCTTGGCTGCATTGGCCAGGGGTGCGAGCTTGCGGATAGGCGATTCGGGCACAATAAGGCCACGTGCTGAGATTTCCGGCATAATTCTTTTAGTTATTTAATACGGTTACCCCGATTGCACGGGGATTGACTCTTGTATGAAACTTGTATTTTGCCACAAAGTTACACCAATTCGGCCAAACGGCAAAGGCAAAGGCGAAAAACTTTGCCCCCGCGGGTCATTTGTGGGATTTTCTTGCTACTTTTGCATGTCGAAAGCGGTCTCCCCGAGGGGTAGCCACCACTTTTCGGGGCCTATCTCGGCAAGCGGGACGGTCCCACGCAAGACAAGAGATCAGATAAAAAAAACAACATACATATATATAATGAGAAGCAGAACAGCCAACTGGTTTGAGACCCGCGTCCGCTACGACAAGATGATGGAGGACGGACAGAACAAGAAAACCACGGAGACCTACGTGGTAGATGCCTACACCTTCGGCGAGGCCGAGGAGGCCATCACCAAGGAGATGGGCGCATACATCAACGGAGAGTTTGAGGTGAAGGCCATCACGCCGGCCACCTATGGCGAGATCTTCTTCAGCGACGCCGACGGCGACGACAAGTGGTTCAAGTGCAAACTGGCCTTTATCACGCTCGACGACAAGACGCAGAAGGAGAAGCGCACGAGCGTCTATTATCTCGTGCAGGCGGCCTCGGTGAGCGGCGCCGTGAAGCATGTCGACGAGGTGATGGGATCGACCATGATCGACTACGAGATCACCGCCATCGCCGACACCAAGGTGATGGACGTCTTCGAGCACGACAACCGCGCCAAGGACGAGGGACAGAACGAGGAGGCGAAGCCGGAGTACGAGGAGCAGTAGGCTTGTTCCAATGGTTCCAATTGTTCCAGTATTCCAGTTTCCAATAAGACAGTATTCCAGTTTTCCAAAAGGACAGAAGACTGTTTCATCATAATCATATAGGAGAAAGCATACGATGGTAGATGTAGCAAAAAACTTAAAAGAGGTGCTCGGTCATCTGCCCGAGGCGGTGGAGCTGGTGGCCATCAGCAAGTATCATCCCAACGAGTATATTCTGCCGGCCTACGAGGCGGGACAACGCATCTTCGGCGAGAGCCACGAGCAGGAGTTGCGACAGAAGGTGGAGACCCTGCCGAAGGACATCCAATGGCACTTCATCGGGCACCTGCAGACGAACAAGGTGAAATATATCGCGCCCTATATCTCGATGGTGGAGGCGGTCGATACGCCCAAGTTGCTCTGCGAGATCAACAAGCAGGCGGCCAAGCACGACCGCGTCATCGACGTCTTGCTCGAACTCCATATCGCCGAGGAGGAGACGAAGTATGGACTGACCCTGGAGGCCTGTCGCGAGCTGCTGGAGGCGGGAGAATGGCGCGAGATGAAGAACGTACACATCAGCGGCCTGATGATGATGGCGTCCAACGTGGAGGACGAGGACCAGATACGCCGCGAGATGCTCACGGCAGCCGACTTCTTCGACGAGGTGAAGGCGCGCTATTTTGCCGACGACCCTCGCTTCTGTGTTCGCTCCTGGGGCATGAGCCACGACTACCAGATAGCCGTCACGTGCCGGAGCAACCAGGTGCGCGTGGGCACGGCCATCTTCGGTCCCCGCGTGTATTGACGCTATCCCTGCGCGTATGGTAGCAAGAGGAGAGGTCAGCCCTTGCCTTCTATTTGGCGCAGCTCCACATAGCCGTGCATGACGGCATAGACGGTGAGGGCGGGGACGCTCTTCACGCCCAGTTTCTCGCAGATGTTCTTGCGATGGGTGTTGACGGTCGGCAGGCTGATATGGAGGCGGTCGGCGATCTCCTTGCTCATCAGTCCGCGGACCACGAGCGAGAGCACCTCCACCTCGCGCGGGGTGAGGGTGGGACGCGGCGCGTCGGTCTCGGCCGTCGGCAGGTTGCGACCGCCCGAGTGGCCTTGCTGCACAAGGCGCAGCACCTCGCAGACGAGCGTCTCCTCGGCCACGCCCACACAGAGGTGGCGAAAGCCAGCCAACTGGGAGTGGGGGTCGGAGGAGAGGGTCAGCACGAGGGTCTTGCGGCGGCGGTCCATAAACCAAAGGTGGTGGGCCACGGCCACGGACTGGGCCACGAAATAGTGGTAACAGCCCTCACCGCCCCCGGCAAGGAAGGCGTCGAAGGTGGGGTAAACATCCACGGCCATCATCGGCACCACGGTCTGCAAGAGCTGGCGCAATCCTATCGTGGCCAACACGTTGGGATCGACAATGGCGATATGGGGGCGGCCTGAGGCCATCTTTCCTTTCTCCATAGGGTGCAAAATTAGCGATTTATCGGCAGAAGAAAGAAGCCGCGCGCCCTTTTCTTCACCATGATACCTGCTTATAAGGGGAAAACAACCAAAACAACTCGCTTTGAAAAAGAAACGCAGCCATATTATCCTACCCGAGGGCATAGCGGGAGAAGTGTTGCTCCACGCCTGTTGCGCGCCCTGCTCGTCGGCCATCGTCGAATGGTTGATGGCACACGACCTGCGCCCCACAATCTTCTACTTCAATCCCAACATCTTCCCGGCGCGCGAATACGAGATACGCAAGGAGGAGAGCAAGCGCCACGCCGAGACGCTGGGCCTACGCTGGATAGACGGCGACTACGACCACGCCAGTTGGCGGGAGGCCATGAAAGGGCTGGAGCGCGAGCCCGAGCGCGGACGACGTTGCGAGGCGTGCTTTGCCTACCGCATGCTGGCCACGGCCCACATGGCGCAGCAGACCGGAATCGGCTTCTTTGCCACGACGCTCGCCTCCTCGCGATGGAAGGACCTGGAGCAGGTGAACGCGGCCGGTCTGGCAGCAGCCGAGGCCGTCCCTGGCACGACCTTCTGGGCTCAAAACTGGCGCAAGGACGGACTGCAGGAACGGCGCAATCAACTGCTCAAGGAGTATCAGTTCTACAACCAGCTCTACTGCGGCTGCGAGTTTAGTCTCGCCTCCTCCAAGGCCATGGAGCGGGAGGCGGAGAAGGAGAAGAAGGAAGAAATGGAGAAAGAATAAAAGGAAGAAATGAAAGAAGAATAAGAGGAAGAAATGGAGGAAGAAATGGAGGAAGAATAAAGGTTTCATCCGATATTTGGAGCAGCAGGAAGCGTAGTATTTTGACCTGTACGGTTGAAACGGGCTGAAAGCCCAAAAGCCCCTAG
>ULSK01049353.1_pt1 | contig 11822 bp, 3 predicted proteins | sample 1956311 | NCBI WGS metagenome assembly ULSK01 (sample SAMEA4835706, study PRJEB28245) | human gut metagenome | biome: gut microbiome; material: fecal sample | place: Denmark | collected 2008 | reverse complement strand
GCTCTTCACCACATTGCCGTTCACGTCGGCAAATGCACTGCCCACAAGGTTCGTGCCTGGCACACTCGGCCAGCGAACACGCTTGTGCTTCGACACATCCACCACGCACACCGAATAAGAGCTGTCCGTACTCATGGCATTTGTTATGGTGTCCCTGCCACTCATCACTTTCCTGCCTTTAGTGTAACCGCCCTGCACCGCCTTGATGTCATCAAGCGTCAATACGTCCACATTCGGCACAGCCGGCATGTGATCCTTATCCTTCGAGCTGTAGCAACTGTAGTTCTTGCTGTTCAAGAAGTCATTCACACCCTTGCTCCAGAAGAAAGGTTCGTGCATCATCAGGTCACCCTCGCTGCCGTCAAGTTTGGCAGGGGTTCCGTCGGCATACTTGGTGCTGTCCGTATCGTCAAGCTCCATGTAAGTCATCTCGCCGTCCAGATTGTTCACCACGGTATCGACATTCGCGATGTTCACGTTCCTCGTGGTCGCCTTCTTTGTCACCTTCGCCAGCACTCTGTGGCGGTTCTTCAGTATCGCAGCCACATGGCCGCTTGGCTTGTAGTCGCTGCCGTACTTGTAGCCCGTGCCGTTATCCAAGTTCGAGAGATTTGCGTCGTCAGCCACACTCTCGTCACTCTCCAGCATTGTATATTCGGGCTGCTCGATGTTCAACTCCGGGTAGTGCTCGATGTATGCGGCATAGGTCTCATCATCAACGTAACGAGTCAGTCGGTATGTGCCTACCAGTCGGCAGCTCTCCACATTTCCGCCATTCTCGTCCACACCGCCCGTCTGCATCAGTGAGGCCAGCAGGCTGCCGTCGCCTTCCATGTCGATGCCGGTCACACGCAGGTATTTCACGTTTCCGCACCTTGCGTGCAGCGTCTGCCAGTCCACGCCCGGGCAATTGTCAACCACAAGTCTGTTGATGTTGCTTGTGCCCTCCAATGTCAGTCCGCTGGTCGTCAGTTTGCCCAGGTAGCGCAGTTCCAGTGTCTGCAACGTTGCCGGGAGTGTTACGCTCGTCAGCGGAGCGCCCTGTGCGAAGTTCACGCCGGTCAGGGCTGTCTTGCCTGCCTTCAGTGTCTCCAGCTTCGTGTTGTTGCTCAAGTCTATGCCGGTGAAGCTGCCTGACTTCAAGCCGGTCATATTCAGAGTCCGCAAGTTTCGGCAGCCGTTAACCAGCAATGCGTTCAGAGTTGTCTGTGTCTGGCCGCAGCTCACGTCAAGCGTTCTCAGAGCGGAGCAGTTGTTCAAGTTCAGAGTCTGGAGTATGGCATGGCTCACGTCCGTCAAGTCAAGCCCCATGATGCGGCTCGCACCGTAGATGTATTGCGGGTCATTCACGATGAGGTCTGTGTCAAGCGTCAGTTCCACCTGGCTTCCCGTGTCCTCCGCAAGCACTGCGCTTTCATGCGGAGTACCGCTCGTGTAGCCGTACCCGAAGAAATACCGCTCGCTCGCCGTGATTCTTATCTTTCGGTTGTCACTCCCGAACTTATAGCCGAAGTAGGCTGCGAAACTGTCCTTTCTGTATGTACCGCACACATACTGGCTGTCCAGCAATGCAAAGCGGTTCTGGATAGTATAGGTGCGGTGCGCATATCGACTGCCCTGGAGTGCATAGAGATAGTCATAGTAACTCGTAGTGCCGTCTGCCGTCGTCACACCCTCCGTCAGCGGCTTGATGTACTTGTAGATACCGTCCTTGTTGTAGATGCGCTCACACCAGTTGCCCATCATCTCCTCATTGAACACCTTCAGCACATACTCCAGCGACATCGTGCTTCGCAGCTTGTCTGCCACCTCCCTCAGTTTTTCCGGGCAGCCTCTCACAAGTTCCCACAGCACGGAGTCGTGTCCTGCAAACGCATACGAGCCGATGCTCTCGTCCATCGTCTCCCACGTTATCGTGTAGTCGTATTTCATAACCGAGTCGTTGCGCTCACCGAACACCGTGTCCATGTCGTATGGAATGAAATACCATATCTTGCCGTCCCACGTCACGAGCATCATGTTCTTCGCGCGGTTGTCCACAGCCATGAAGTAGTCCGTTATCAGATACCATGCAAATGGCGAGTCGTTGCCGAAGTATTCCGCATATTCGTTCTGGAAATTCGTCGGGTTGCCCTTGCACGAGTATATCCACTCCCAAAGGCGTTTCACTGCCGCCTTGTCGTCCTCATGCGCCGTCGCCCATGTGTCGTCGGCCTTGAAGCGGAACTCCAGAGCATCGTCAAACGTGTCCATGTTGCTCGTACCAAACAGACATAATGTCTCCGAGTTGTTCAGGAATTCCAGGCAGATACACTTGTTGCGCCCGCCCTTCAGTGCAGCCTCGTCATTGAAGCCCTCGATACCCTCAAAGCCGTAGATGATGCCGCTGCCGCTCTTCTCGTTGTTGAAGTTGTACTTGCCAAGATACACGTTCTCACCCGTGCCGTTGTTGTCGTAGAACAAATCTATCGGGAAACCGTCCACGCCGATTCTCACATCATAGTTGCCCTTGTAGGCCATTTGTGGCGGAGTCAGCCAGCCGCATCTCTTCCAGATGTCGTTCACCACTCTCACCGCGCCCGTATTGTGCGTAGATGAAGAGTCCGAGAAGTCCGCCTTCAGACAGAATATGTCTATCGGTCTTGCACCTGGTTTGAACGAATATTTGAAGTCCGCTACCTCCACACCGTTCACATACAGCTTCGTGCCGTACTTCGTCGAGCGGCTGAAGTAGATGCGGTAGTTCTTTCTCGGGTAGGTCGTCGATGAGGTGCCTTGTATCCTCAGTCCACACTGGTAGATGATGAAGTCATACTCCTTACCGTAGGCAGAGTAGAAGTAGATGTCCACCGGAACCTCAAACTTCTTGTTGTTCGTCTGGTTCACAAGGTTCACGTCACCCACGATGCGCATCACGCTCTTGCCCATCGCACGCAGTTTGTCTATATCGACATCAGTACCTTCGTCGTCCATCACCTGGTTCTTCTCGAACAGCACCACCATCTCGTCGCTTGTCGGACGGTCCACCATATAGTTGGCAAGCTCCTCGTCATCACCCAAAGCACGGCTGTAAACACGCATGTTACGCACCTCCACGTCCGCGCTCTCGCTCGTGATCCTGATGTTCGTCGGTTCTGCCTGGAGCAGCGAATCCGTCGAGGCATACTGCTTCGCACCGCATAGGATGCCGTTCACATACAGCATCATCAGTCGGTTGCCCTTCTTCTCCTGCACCACGAAGGCTATCTTCAGTGTCATACCGCTCGCGAACTTCGTGCCCACTTCCGAGCCTGCGCCCGTCCGCATCAACGCCTCCTGCGTGGTCAGTCTGAAACCGACATTGCCAGCCATGCAGTCCACCACCGTGCCTTTGCGGTCGGTCACATTACTGCAGGTCAGTTCCATCTCGTAGGTCGCACCTGTCGTGGTGGCGTCATTGGCAAATGGCTTGTAACCTATCTCGATGTTTGCCCCGTTCGTCAGTTTCAGCGCATCGCCCGTCCAGCCGTTGCTCTGCCAGTCAAAGCCTTCAAACACCGTTTGAACGTCGTTATAACGCCATTCAGCAGGCTCGCTCTCGGCATTGCTTCTGCCGGCTGCCGTCAGTTTCAGCACAAGTCCGGCAGTCGCCTCGCTCAGGTCAATGCCGCTCTCCGTCACCTTCACGTTCAGCTTGTATTCCGTTGTGCCGCACTTCAGCACCATCGCCACGTCGCCCTGCTCCAGGAAACGGTTTGTATATACCTGCGTAGTCCTCGGAACGCTCACCGTCTGCGTCCGTATGCCGTCTCGCCACACACCCACCGTCGCCGGGGTCGTTGTCGGGTCATACGCCACAAAGTCAAATCTCACCTGCTCATACTGGCCGGTTTCAATAGTCGGGGTCAGATGGTCGTCCGCAAAAATGCGTCCGTCACCGAAGGTCAGCTTCGTGCCGATATACGGGGCGTTATGTCCGGCCTTCAGAATGTCAAAGTAGATGCTCTCACTCTTCAGCGTCAGCTCCGCGCTCGCCTCCATCTCGGCGACGATCTGCACCGTGTGCCGGCCGATGCTCACTCCCGACATCGACAAGGAGAAACTGCCGTTCGTCGTGCCGCTTCTTTTCACCGTCTGCGAGTCCCACTGGTGTCCGTCCAGATACAGCGTCACGGTTTTGTCACCGCTTCCGCTCACCGCAAAGGGGATGCTCACCGCCTCGCTCACGCCGTAGCCGCCCTTGGCGACACACTCGGCTATGTTGAAGCTGCTGCTCAGCGCAAGGGTCACAGCCTTCACGCTCACATAGCTCTGCCTCGTCTGTGTCTTGCCGGTGGTCGGGTCGGTTGTGGTAGCCCTCACATAGATGTCTGTCGTTCCGAGCAGCAGGTATTTCGTCAGATCCAGGGTATAGGTTCCCTTGCTCACATCATGCTGCGTGTCTGCATACATCACGGTCGCGCCCCTCTTCATCTCAATGCTGACTGTTGCCTTCTGACCCGTGGATGTGCCTTTCTCGTCACCGCTGCTGTACTGGTGGTCATACGTCCATGTCAGCATCGCGCTGTCACCTTCCTTGATGATGGTCTTGCTGACGGCTGCATCCAGCACGATTTTCGTGGTCGAAGCGTCACCGCCTCCACCGCCGCTTCCTGCCGGAATGTCCGCAGACGCTATCTCCGCACCGCTCTTGTTGGTCAGTGCCAGGCGCACGCTGCTGCCGTCGTCACTCAGTTCGGCGTTCATGCCCAAGACGGTGCTCGCCTCTATCTCCATCAGCTTCGCCGCCACCGCAGCGTTCTGCACCGGGTTTGTCGAACTTGCGTTCAGGCTCTCGTCCACCTCTGTCTCGCTGATGGTGATGGCGACGTTGCCGTCCTCGCCAGGCTCCAGCTTCTTGCCGTTCAGCGTCACGCTCTTCACCGTGCCGTCGCCGCCAAAGTCCTCCCAGCTCGCCGCCTGCTCCCAGCTCTCGATGTTCGTGCCCTTGAACTGCTTGGTCTCCCATTTGCCCTGTGCCGTCTCGTAGGTGATGCAGCGTTCCTTCGCACGTGCCTTTCCTTCCACGGCTGCTATGGCAGTCTCAAGCGTATAGTATCCGCTCTCCAGCGGAACCTGCTCCGTCACGTTATAGGTGTTGCCACCGCCGCTTCCGCTTATCTCCACCAGGTTATCTTCCTCATCGCTCCACACATACACCACGCCACCGCACACATACGCTTTGTCTTTCAGTACTTCCGTGCGCGCATCATTCATGTACATGTCAGCGCCCATCCAGTTGTTGCAGTACCGGTTCAGACCCACTACGCCATAGAACGCCTTCTTCACCGTGTCATACACCACGGCATCCACCTTCTCATACGACACATGCAGTATCTCCACGCCTTCCACCAGCCCGTCAAACCGCGCTGTCGCGCCGTTCCTTGCAGCCAGTGCCGTGTCCTTGTACTCCGATTCCACACTTTCTGCCTTTGCCACAGCGGCGTTGGTCTTCTGGGCGGCATCCGTGGCCTTGCTTGCCGCATCATTGGCAGTTTGGGCCGCAGACTCCGCTGTTGATGCTGCCGTATCTGCTTTCTTTGCCGATGCGTCAGCCACAGCAGCAGAAGCCTTGGCGACAGCTGCTGCATCTTCCGCAGGTTTCGACAGCAGTTTCAACGGGGCGCTCACCACCGTCTCGCCTCTCATGGCAGGGAGGCTCACCACACCGTCCAGTGTGCTCACAGCTTCCAGCTCGTCCACACTCTGGCTGTCAGTCTTTATCTGATTCACCACATCCTGGACCAGTTCCTTTTTCTCTTCTTCTGTCATATCATCCGTTGTTTTGATTATTGTTCAACTGTTCTCTAAGCCCGTCGATAAAGCCGGGCACACACAGACGTTCTGCCACCGTGCCCATAAGGCTTACCTCCTCGTCGGTATATTCGACACTACCCTCGCCATTGTATATCTTCAGGGCGAGTGCGTGAGCCTTGATGCCATTCACGTTGTTGTAAATCATGTCGGCAAAGTTCTCTCTTGCGTCCACCGTATGCGATGCCTTGTGGCTGATGGATGCGTAAATTTTGAAATGCTGAAAGTCTATCTTGCTCATATCGTTGTTATAGATTATTATTATATAAACAGTAAAAATTATCCTCATAAGGCGCACTATTACCATTGCGTACAATTAGTAACTTTACAACGGAATTGGCTTTTATTGTAATTTTTGAAGCCCCAATAAGTGCGATTCCTCCGGATGCAATATCTATATCTGCATTGTTAGATTTATGGCCTACAAGCGTGAGTACAAAGGCGTAATCGTATGTACTACTTCCGAACATCCAATACAGAAGATCGTTATTTATATCCAAAAATACTGTCCTATTGGAGCCACTTGTGTTTTTGAGAAGTTGCAAAGGTCCGTCCATCCAATCTATGCTGTATATCTGGACTAAAGGAAGTTCCGCTGATACATCTTTGATTTTGCCTGCTTGAAGAACGCCACCCTCATTAACTACGATGCTACCAGACGATAATATAGAAACACGTGGTGAGGATGCGACTTTAGATTCTATCCTAAAAGCAGGACGGAACAAAGATGCGATGTCTTTTCCTTGTTGCATATTTTTGTTCAAGTACATAAATGTTGCTGCATCATCATCGTTTGGGTCAGCGTTAATTCCTAAAAACAACTGATGGAAAGTCCATTTAGCAGTGTTCTCATCATACAAGTAGTTTTGCAATCTTATTTGACTTGCACTGATCAATGTCTTTTGTTCTTCGGTTGTCCAATCATCAATGTTACCATAGTGTAGATTGTCTGATGATATTACCAAATTTCCAATATTTCCATTCGATGCGTTTATTTCTCCCGTGAACTTGCCGTTCTTTGCCTCGATGCTGCCATCTTCCAATATCTTGAAATTCTCGTTAGCGGTTACAAGTCCCTCCAGCTGTATATTTGATGCTTTTATCTTAACGCCGTCCTGACCGGCACCGACAAAGGATTTCAGGTTGCCGTCCACATCGATTGCATACAGCCCCGACACCTTGGAGGTAACGATTAAGCCCGTATCTTCCAATGCCCGCTCATCCTTGTCATACACGGCTGCCGATATTTTCACCAGTCGCTCCGACTGCTCAAACAGCGTTTTGTACTTGTACGTCAGCGCCTCAATCTTGTCCGTGCTCAGCACAAGCATATACAGATAGATGTCGCCGTCAAACGCCAGCTTGAAGTCGCCCGTGCCGTTCCACAGTCCGCTGCAGGTGTATTGCACATAGCCGCCGGTAGCAGCGATTTCCTCGCTTACCTCCATACTGTTGAAGTCCGCAAACCCCGTCTTGTCAACATTCTCAAAACCAATCTTCAGCGTGCCGGACTTTGCGCAGCGATAAAAGAAACTCAGATACACTGGCAAGGCTTCCTTCTTTCCGGTGCTGTTTGTCGGAAAGGTCGGCACAAAGCGTAGATTCTCATGCTTCTGTCGGATATACTTGTTGCGTATCCGCACCACCTTGCGTCCCATGTCTGTCACCACGCTCGCACCGTCACCCTTCTTCGATAGCGCTGCACCGTTGGCCCATATCCATTTGTTGCCGACGAGGAAGAACACCGTCTCATTCTCCGAGTTCCACTTCTCCAGTCCCGATGCAAACGTCGGGTTGTTCAGATAGCCCTTCTCGCTTAGGAAATCGTTCCTCACGCTGTCGATTGCGCTCTGCACTTTGCCATCCGTAATCTCAAACCGAGTCTTCACGTCCTCGCCTGTCTCCAGCACGAAGGTTCCCTTCATATAGGCGTTGTCTGCATACAGTCCGTTGCCCCGTGGTTGGCGGTCTGCCGGAAACTTGTCGTCCTTAATGCCGTCCAGGTTGCCGAGCCTTGCACGCAAAGCGTTGTCAAAGGTCTTGCCACTCACACCGTCCATCACATCAACTCTCGGCTGACCGTCCTCGGTGGCCGATATGAGCACCATATTCTGGCGGTCGGAGTTCGCAGTGTTGCCCATCAGCACACACTCATCACCCTCCTTCGGTTCCACGCCCTCGAACTCCTCCTTCACCACCACGATGCCAGTCTCCGTAACATCGGTCACTTCCACCCAGTAGCTCCGCATATCCTTGCCCGTGAACGTCTGGCAGCGCACCAGGTCGTGCTGTACAAACATATTCTCCTGCTCGAAGGTGATAAGATAGTGCTCGCCCGATTCCTCCACGGTCTTGATGCGTCCGTTGGCCGCGCTCACGCATATCTGACCGCCCACGCTCCTCACCTTCTCGATGAGCAGCTCCAACACGGCCATCGTCTGCCTCACCGTCAGTTTATCCACCGTCAGGTAGGTGCGCCCATCCTCTCCTTTCCACAGTTGAAAACCTGCGCCCAGCAGTCCGTCCACAAACTGCCCAGCACTCCTTATGCTGTCCGAGGTAACGGAGTCAAAGGTCACACCATCAGTCTTTCTCACTGGCTGATTCAGATAATCATCAAACTCATGGTAATCCCACTTGTCTGCATTGTCTGCTTCCTTGGCGTGGTCCGCCTCCAGTGCATGTTTCGACTCATCTGCGTTCACAGCATGGTCTGCCTCCTTCGAGTGGTCAGCTTCTATCGCATGGTTGCTGTCCTTGGCATGGGTAGCATTCTTCGCCAGTTCTGCGATGTCAGCCTTGGCCGCATGCGCAGCCTCCTTCACTGCCATGCCGCCGTAAGCGGTGCCGCTCGTCCGCAATGCCGACGTACTGCCCTCGTTCTTTGGTTTCTTTATTACCTTGATGTCTATCATTGCTCAATCTCCTTAAGTGTCATTTCTGCATATCCTTCCTCAAGATTGCGACTGATGCCCTGCACGAAGAAGGTTTTATCCATCATGGGATGGCGATAGTGAGCGAACAAACTCACGATGCCACCATCTGTATCCGTCAACTTCTGCGTCATAACCACCCTTGGTGCATGCCACTCTTTGTAATAGTAGTCCACATACAACTGCTCAGGTTTAGCGCTCATACCCCTCGAATAGTCATATACCGCCAACAATCCCTCTCCTGTCAGCGTGTTCAATGGGGTGCTCATCTTCACGCTGTCCGTCACGTCCAAAGCCTGACACTCCGCTGCTGTCAGTGCTGAGTTTATCTTCATTTCGATATCATCCTTCACGTTCACAAAACTCTCCTTTGTGTCGCTCATGTAAACGAGGTCGTTATCACCAGTGTTGTTCACCAGTCCGTTGTCGCTATATATCTTCACTTCAAACTGCTCCACCATGATGCTGCTCACGTGTGCCAGCAGTGGTATCGTTGTACTGTTCCATTTCGTGTGTCTGAACCACGTCTTGTGCCGTCTCGTCACCACGTCCCACAATGCGTTCACTGGTCCCAGGATCATAAACTTAACCCTACCGCTCACTTTATCTGCCTTCTTGATTGGTATCGCTATACCCTCTGCATCGATGCCGAGCTCATAGTTCACGTTGTTTTGCAAATCGAACTTGGTACCAACTATCTTGTCACCGATTTTCGGGTCAAAACCTATCGTAAAACACTGCTGGTAGTATTCGTCCTCATTGGAACACTCCTCCAGCGTTTTATACTTCCGCCATTCGAAGTCCGTCACCTGTCCTTCCGTGCCTTTTTCCACAACGCACTTATCTCCTATTATCAGCATACATGCCAGCATACCCACCTTTGATATATGGTCGCTGCCGTCTCCGATGGCACTATACTTGAACTCATACAACTGAGGGCCGGTATCTGTGAACGGAACAAAGCCGTGCGCCGTTTCCATATCCCATGCCACGGTCTCATTAGGCGTTGCTGCCTTCCACCACTGCTGCGTGTAGTATCGCCCGTCATCGTTGTTTCGGCTTGGTACCGTCATGCCCAACCATTTTTTGATACCTGAAAACAGTGGGTTGTTTCCCCATATTCCACCGTCATAGTTGTATATTGCTTTGTAGGTGTCCGTCAATGCCATCACAGGGTTCAGCACCAGTTTTCCGCTCAATACGATGTAGTTCGTCGTGCCCTCATCTGTAGGCGAAAAGACACCACCAGTCATGCTACCGTTATACACTGCCCTCGGTATGCCTGCCTTTAGCGAGTTGGTATTAGGATAGGTAGTTGCCTCCTTGTCATCACAGTTGCCGTTCACACTCACTACCAGGTAGTTCGTCATTTCCACTTTCGATGTCGGGGAGTTGTCCTTTCCGTCCGTTTTCTTCTCCACCTTACCAAGTGCCATGATGGCAGCACCCTGGTTCTTCGCCAACCAGTTCGGCAGTATATGTTGGTTTCGCCCCTCACTACAGTATTCCTCCATCAGGTTACCGCTCCCGCTCTTTGGGAACAGCCACTGACTGTTGTTCATCATCTGCACATACCAGTCAGTTACACAACCGCCACTATAGGAGGTTTCCTGTCCGTGAGTCATTGCGTCAAAGGCATTTATTGCTTTCGAACCCTCACCATCACTGCTGTATTCCGTCATGTACTTCTGCTTGTTGCTGAAGGGACTTTTCAGAAGATCGTTGTCAAGCGGACTCTCAATCACACTCTCCATACTCTCCACCTTGGCAGTCAGCATAATTTTATTGTACACCTCCCCTACGCTTATCGTCGTATCCGTGTCTGTCACCAAACCAGTCACGATGTCCGTTGTCTGCCGGGCCGTCGTCACGCTTGCGCCAGTCAGCAAATCTCGCCAGTATATGCGTTCGTCGCCCTTCACGCTCTCCCAGGAGAACAGATAAAACGTGAACCCATCCTGCACGATGTGGAGGTTCAGGTACTTCAGTATCTCCTCTAACACCTCATCCTGCTGCCATACGTCATCCTCCTCATCACCAAGAAAAAGCAACTCGCTCACCGTCAGCTGCCCGAATATCGCATAATGGTTACCAGCCAAATCATCCACAGCCTTACTTCCATCGTATAGGTAGCGCATGGCATTACCACCCACGATGTCAAGCTCAGCCGTCACTCCGCCCAATATCTCTTTCAGCATCGCCAAGAATGTGCGCTGTTCCGCCTCTGCCTTTACTACATTATACAGTACACCGAGCGAGCCGACATCACGATATTTAGCATACTGCAATGCCGTCAGCGCATCGATGCAGCTCAACTCTATCTCGTCAAACTCCTCGTTGTAGCCCTGCGAATAGCTCTGCGGTTCGATAAACCCGGCAAAGAGACATTCCCCCTCACGGTAGATGTTCACCACAGCGTCACGGCATGAGGCACAAAAGAAGTCCGGCACGAAGTTCCGCGCCAGAAGGCGTACAGTAGCCTGCTGGCAGAGCAAGTGGTCAAACGTATCGTTCACTTGACTCGTCAGTTCCACTGGATCATCAGTAAACGACAGTTCCCCATTCTTCTCACCAATGACAGTTTCCTTAGTACGGTCACCACCAGTCAGTATATGCACCTCGATGCGCTCTTCCCTTTGGTTGTAAAAATGTCCGTGCAGATACATGCTCCTTATATTTTGATGTTTGTTCCTTTTCTATTTATTCTCGTCTCGTTGGCAAGCACCGCCACAAGGTCTCTGCCTTTAACCTTCAGCTCGTACACGCCGCCACCTCCGCCGCCATTATTACCGATAAGCGACTTCAATTTGTTCAGCGGTGCTATCACCTCCGGGTTGCTTTTCGCTCCAGCATACTCGCCCATCAGCGCCAAGGTCGGGCCATACACAATACCGCCGTTGGCGAATGGTGTCACGGCAACCGAAGCAACAAGCCCTTGCATCATGGCTATAAATCCAGCTGCGATGCCAGCACCAGCAAACGGAATGTAAGCGTGTGCAGCCATAAACTCTGAAGCTGCAAGTTCGCGGTACGCCATCGCCTCTGCCTTTACTGCCG
>ULSK01004499.1_pt1 | contig 11825 bp, 7 predicted proteins | sample 1956311 | NCBI WGS metagenome assembly ULSK01 (sample SAMEA4835706, study PRJEB28245) | human gut metagenome | biome: gut microbiome; material: fecal sample | place: Denmark | collected 2008 | reverse complement strand
CTTATCCGGCGGTTGTCGCGGCTTATGAAGAGCGCCTGTTTATCCTCGTCGCGTAGCTTTCCATTATCACGGACACACAAATAGTCATCAATGGCCTCGCGGCAGCCCTCAGCGAAGTATACTATGCGTTCTTTGTTACCCTTGCCCAAAACGCGGACATGATCATCGTACACATCGCCCAAATTCAGAGATACAAGCTCCGACACGCGGAGCCCGCATGACATGAACAGCATCAATATGCAATAGTCGCGGAGCCCATACGGGCCGCTGCATACAGACAAAAGCCGCTCACATTCGGATTCCTCGAGGTAGCGCGGCAGAGACAGCTGCCTTTTAGGCATGTCAAGTTCTTGACAAACATTGGTTTCGAGCAAATGACGCTTCGAGACGAGATAATTAAAGAATGACTTGACGGACGAGGTACGGCGGCAGCGACTCGCGGCGGACAGCGAGCGATTTGTGCCGAGCATTTCCGGCGAAAAGGACTGGTAACGATAGAGCTCTTCGATTTTAATGCTTTTAATGAAATCAAGGTCAACGTCGCTGATGTCGATCTCATTAAATGGAACGGACGGCGCGACAAGTCCGCGGCGCCGCTTCAGAAACCGGAAAAGAATTTTCAGATCGAGATAATATCCGGCAACGGTCTGGTCAGAGTGTCCACGTACTGTTGAGTGATATTCAAGGAATTCCATCAAAATATCCGGCGCATCGTGGATCTCATCAATATTCATGGCAAAACCTCCAATCTAGCCCTTCCAAGTTCGCTTAATTGATATTATGCGAACTTGGAGGAGGACCGCATATCGGGGAAATCATACTTCCCCGATATGCGTTTTAAACTATTTGCCGGAGCTTATTTATCAAACGGTTTGATAAGCGAGTCGGTCGTGACTCTGATGCTGTTAAGTATCGTTGCCAGAGCGGCCACCATATCAATAAATATCGCAAACCAGAGATTACAGTATCCGGTTATGCTGAGGAAAATCAGCACAGCTTTGATTATAAACGCGAACAGCGCGTTCTCGGTAGCAATCTCGCGCATTCTGCCGCAGGTGTAAAATGCTCTCGGCAGGTTCACGGCGTACTCGGGAGCGATTGTAGCATCGGCATATTTGCCCTTGCGGCTCACGCGAATGTCCGTCTCCGCGGCGCTGTGCGCCTCGATACCGGCGGCGTACACGTACAGCGTTTTCTGATCCTCGGCTTCGCTGAAGTTCTTGATGATGCGAAGTTTCTTCGCGGTGTCGCACTCGCTGATGTATTCGTCAAAGCCAAGCTTATCCGCAAGCTGTTCCGCCTCTTCCTTGCCGTCGTCGGTGAGAAGAATACATTTGTTGACTCCGGCTGCTCTCATTCCGTCCGCGATATCGACGGTGTCCTCATTGAAGTCGTCGGAGAAAATGAGCTTGCCGACATATTTGTCAGCCACAGTCATATAATAGACAAGATGATTGTCATCCGAGACGTCATATGGAATGTCTATTCCCCTGCTCACAAACAGAGCGCGGGTGCCGAGGGTGACATGCGCACCGGCGACGCTCAGGTCAACTCCGCAGCCGGGAATGTCCATGAAGTCGCTTATCACGTCGAGCCTGTATTCGGTGTCGTTCATCGAGGAAATGGCTTTAGCGATGGGCTGCTCGGAATAATACACGGCGTGCGCGGCAAAATTCATAAAGGTTTTGCTGTCCAGCACGTCAGACTGGACGCTGATAAGTCTGGGCGTTTCAGCGGTGAAGATGCCAGCCTTATCGAAAAGCGCCGTGGTAGTATCGGCTGCGGACTCCATGACAGAAGCACTGCTGAATATTGCGCCAAACTGACCGGCTCTGCAAAGGCTGACAAGCGCGGTGATAGGCATGGCGGCGACGACCGACATGGGCGTGCAGACGATGATTATCATGAGCGCGCGGTGAATGGATACGGCGTATGTGAAGTTCGTGAACAGCGGAAGAACTATCGCATACAGCACGGCGAACGCTATCGCGAATTTCAAAACCGTACCAGAGCTGTGCTCCATCATGCCCTTTATTGGCAGCTCAAGAGCTTCGTCCTGCTCTATGAGGGAGGCCACCTTCTCGGCAGTCTCGCTGTCCTGATAGTGCAGCAGATCGAGCGCGGATTTTTTGGTTTTGTCCTTCGTGTAGGCCAGAAGAATGAGTCCTATCTGATAGAGAATTATCAGCGCGGCACCCTCGGCGGCAAAGCCGATGACAAATGAGAGCACTGTTACGACAATTATGATGAGCGGAGTTGCGAAGTACTCCCCTTTTTCTACCGAGTTGACCGCCTCAATAGCTATGTCGTATCCCGCTGCGCCGGCGGACACCAACAGCAGCAGGATAGACACGAAGCTCGGAAGCAGCTTGAGGATAAGCGCAACAGCAAAGATGATAGATGCAATGATAAGCCGGACTACGATTGCCGTGTCAAATGGGCCTACCTCCCCTGCGGGGGTAGAAGTCGCTTTATTAAGATGATCAGGTTTTGACCCCATTGTGCCACCTCCGAAATTTTGTTCTCTCTGCGGCGGAGAATCAGGCTTTGCCGTCGCAGCCGAGAACGTCAACGATCTTGTGTGCAACCATTTCCTTGATAGCCTGACGCGCGGGCTTGAGATACTGACGAGGATCGAAATCTGCCGGATGCTGCGCGAAGTACTCGCGGATGGATGCGGTCATGGCGAGGCGCAGGTCAGAGTCGATGTTGATCTTGCAGACTGCCATGGATGCGGCCTGACGGAGCTGATCCTCCGGAACGCCGATCGCGCCGGGCATATTGCCGCCGTACTGGTTGATCTTGGCGACAAACTCCTGAGGAACGGAAGAGGAACCGTGCAGAACTATCGGGAAGCCGGGCAGACGCTTGCTGACCTCTTCAAGAACGTCAAAGCGGAGCTGGGGCTTGGTGCCGGGTTTGAACTTGTATGCGCCATGGCTGGTGCCGATGGCGATGGCCAGAGAGTCGCAGCCGGTGCGGGAGACGAACTCTTCGACTTCTTCAGGGTGGGTGTAGGAGCTGTCCTCAGCGGAGACCTTGACCTCGTCCTCAATACCGGCGAGAGTGCCAAGCTCGGCCTCGACGACAACGCCGTGGTCATGTGCGTACTCGACGACCTTGCGGGTGATGGCGATGTTGTCCTCAAAGGGCTTGGAGGAAGCGTCGATCATGACGGAAGTGAAGCCGCCGTCTATACAGGACTTGCACAGCTCGAAGGTATCGCCGTGGTCAAGATGAAGCGCGATGGGCAGACCGGTCTCAATGACTGCGGCCTCGACCAGCTTCATCAGATAGGTGTGATTTGCGTATGCGCGGGCGCCCTTGGATACCTGGAGTATCAGAGGAGCGTTGAGATCCTTCGCGGCTTCGGTGATGCCCTGAACGATCTCCATATTATTTACGTTGAAAGCGCCAATAGCGTATCCGCCATTGTAAGCTTTTTTAAACATTTCTTTTGTAGTTACCAGAGGCATAGTTGAAATCTCCCTTTCCAATTTTGTGATCATTTTGTTTTTATACAAAATTACATCTATATTATATCCTCAAACTATGTTATAATCAAGTCGCACATTTGACAAAACCCAAAAAAATTTCTAAAGATTTCAATGAAGGGAAGAAAGCAAAAATGAACGGGAAATTGGTAGGGGCATGCATTTTCGGTCAGTCGGGCGGACCGACTGCGGTTATCAACGCCAGCGCGTACGGCGTTATCAAGACTGCGCTTGAATCCGAGGACATCACCAAGGTCTACGGTGCGTCTCACGGTATAGTTGGCGTTCTCAACGACGAGCTTTTCGTCATGGATGAAGAGGATCCGGCAGAACTTGAGCTTCTGCTGCACACTCCGTCCTCCGAGCTTGGCTCCTGCCGTTATAAAATAGCGGCTCCTGAAGATGATGACACCGATTATAAGCGCATCCTTGAGATATTCAAGAAGTATAACGTCCGCTATTTCTTCTATAACGGCGGCAACGATTCTATGGACACCTGCGCAAAGATCAGCCGTTACATGGAGTCCGTCGGCTATGAGTGCCGCGTCATGGGCGTTCCCAAGACCATTGATAACGACCTTTACGGCACGGATCACTGCCCCGGCTTCGGCAGCGCAGCAAAATATATCGCAACGAGCTGCATGGAGATCAATAAGGACGCGAGAGTTTACAACAACAGCATGATCACCATCGTGGAGATCATGGGTCGTCACGCGGGCTGGCTTGCGGCAAGCGCTTCTCTGGCCTCTCACTTTGGCTCCGGCCCGGATCTCGTGTACCTCCCCGAATGCGATTTCGATATGGATAAGTTCCTTGACGACATCGATAAGGTTTATAAGGCCAACGGCAAGGTATTCGCCGCGGTGTCCGAGGGCATCCACTATGCCGACGGCCGCTTTGTCTCTGAGGCCAAGACCTCCGCAAGCGACGGCTTCGGTCACGCGCAGCTCGGCGGGCTGGCCGCGCTGCTCACTTCCATCGTGAAAGAGCACTTCCCCGGCGTCAAGGTTCGCGGCATTGAGCTTAGCTTGCTTCAGCGCTGCGGCGCGCATCTTGCCTCCAAGGTCGATATCGACGAGGCATTCGGCGCTGGTGAAGAAGCGGTCAAGCAGGCCGTTTCCGGCTGCACCGGCAAGATGGTCGGCTTCAAGCGCGTCTATGTTGACGGCAAATACACCTGCGAATATGAGCTGCTTCCGCTCAGCTCCGTTGCAAACTTTGAGAAAAAGGTTCCGATGGAGTGGATCAATGCCGAGCACAACGGCCTGACCAAGGAGTTCATCGACTATGCACTCCCCCTCATTCAGGGCGAGCCGCAGCTTCCGCTGGAAAGCTCCCTGCCGAGATACGCGAAGCTCAAGAAGATACTTGCCAAATATAATTAAGGGATTTTCTTCCGTCAATATGCACAAATGCCCTGCGGAGCCTTCCGCAGGGCATTTTTTTGAGTTCTCCCCTCCACTTGCGCGAAAGAACACTCTGCAGTAAGAGCCGCAGAGTGTTCTCTGTATTGCGATTACTTGGTGATCTGGAAGGTGCGGGTCACGGGAGCTGCAAGATAGTCACCGTTGATGGTGACGACGGTCACGACATAGCGTCCCGGCTCGGTCGGAGCAGTGGTGGTGCTGGAGTACGGCTTCCACTTGCTGGTGAAGCCGCTGTACAGGTAGTGGATATTGCTTGCATCCTTGACTGCGACGCCGTCAACGGTCAGATAAGCGTCCCAGTTGAAAGCTGCGGCTTCGTCCGTAGTGAGCTTCTTGGGAATCTCAGTTTCCCAAGTGATCTTGACGCCCTTGGTGACCTTCAGCACGGTCAGCAGACCGACACCGACGCCGGTGTTGTAGTTGGCGTTATCGGTGATGGCGGTGGCGGTGTAAACGCCAGCGTGGTTCGGAGTGCCGAATGCGACGCGCGTATTGTCGAACACGCCGGGCAGCTTGTTGAGGACTTCAATCAGCTGACCGACAGCGCCGGTGTCGATATTCAGCTTCTTCAGCAGATCAAGGATTTCCTGAGTCTTAAGAGCTTTCTTGAGTGCACCGACGGTGGTACCCTCCTGCATGATCTCGGTCAGCGACTTGTGATAGATGCCATCAAGTACCGGATCGATTATCTTGATAATAACGCTGTTCTGGAATTTGTCAGGCAGGTCGAGATAGATGCATCCGCCGAGCTTGCTGACGTCGTTCTCGACATTGGAGCTGCTGATGCCGGCGTAAACGGTGTAAATGTCGATCTTGGGATCGTTCGGATCAATGGTGACGAAGTTTGCGGGGACTTCCTCATTCGCGCGGATGATTGCGGAGTGAACCTTGACCTTGACGTCGGCCTTGTTGACCTTCAGAGTGCCCTCGACCGTCTCGGAGGGACGGAACTCGGTGCTGCCCTTGTAGGTTACGCGAATCTGCTGTGCGTCCGCTGCACCCATCTGGGGGTACTTGACAAGAAGAACCGTGCCGCCGCCAACTGGCGCCCAGTTTTTGAACGCACCATCAAAAGCACCGGTCTCAGAGACAGAGGATGCGTAATACTCGATGGTGAAATCGCCAAGGCTGAGTTCTTCTTTTGCGGGCAGAGCGGAATTATCCCAGTCGATGGCATTGTCGAATATGGCCTGCTCCATGACGGAAGCGTCCATGTTGTAGGTGATCTCCGCGCCGTCCTTGAGAACGACGGCGGACGCCTCGCGGCTGTCGGTAACGGTTACTTCGACATCAAAGTAGCCGTCCTTGTATGCGGCGGTGCCGTTCCAGGAGAAGCGGATCGTCCAAGTGCCGTCGGTGAGCTTGTTGTATCTTATATCATTGCAATCAAGCGGCATGAACACGGGCAGGGCGCTGCCAGCCTTAGAAGCATTATATTCAATTGTAAAGTCCTCGTAACCGAGCCCCTGATCGTTGGAGGCGACGACAGCGTCGTAGATCGCGCGTGCGGTCGAGTCATAGTCGTAGTTCTCTGCGTCGGCAAAAACGAAACTGACATTGTAGGGGCCATCATTCTGCTCTACATTGACTTCGGGGCGGCCAAGAACGGTGACTTCTGCGGTGACAGAAGTGGGATTATGGGTCTTGTCACCGGCATAGGAAACACGGATGGTCTGAGTGCCTTCACTGATTTCAGGGAACGTGAGCGCTATATTAATGCCACTTCCCTTGCCGCCTTCAAGCGGCATCCATTCATGGCTTGCAAGAACCGATGCATAATACTCGATAGTCAGGTCGTCGAGCGTGATGTCTTCAGGCTCTTTGGTCTCAAGCAGGTTGAAAATTGCCTGATAAGCGGCGGAGTAATCAATGCTGAGATCGTCGTTATAAACGAGCTTGATGGTGGGATTCTCGCAGAACTCAAGCCTGGAATCGTCGCGGCCGACTTCCACGTTAACGGTAAACTCAACTTCGGTGCCGTAGTAGGATTCATTGCCGTCGTAGCTGATTTTTATCTGCTGCTCGCCGGAGCCCATTGCGGGGTATTCGACATCAAAAATGGTTTCTTTTACGGTATCCCCCTCAAGCTTGACCCAAGCCTTCTGCACGGCGCTTTTATGTGCATAGTACGTAACATGCAGATCGTCTGCGGAGAGTCCTTCCGGAGTAGTGGAAGCGATCTGCTCAAGCACCATCGCGCGGACTTCGTCGTAGTTGACGGAGCCGTCGTCGTTATAGAAAAGCTTGAGCGTGGGATTCTCCACAAGCGTAATGCCGGAATTCTGCTTTGCTATCTTGGTGAAGTTTACAGTCTCTGTGGTGCCGGCAAGACGTACACTGTATGTACCGTCAGCATTGTCCCACAGCGCGGGGTGGGTATAACGCGTGATACCGCTTTGTATTTTAAATCCTTCAATTGAGCCCCATGCCATATTGGTTTTACCGGACAGAGACGCCTTGCCTTCGCAATAATATTCCCAGCTAAGGCTGCTGTAATCATTCTCGGAATCATAGTTCTCGATAAGGACTCTGGACAGGATCGCGTTTGCCTGTTCAAGAGTGCAGTCATCGGGGAAGCTGGCCGCGCCGTCCTTGAGCGCGATCTCGTCGGCCGAAGCCTCAACGTCAAAAACCGGCTCTTCGACAGGTTCCTCGTTCTCAACGGGCGCCTCTTCGACAGGCTCTTCTTCCGCCGGTTCTTCGGCGGGTGCCGCTTCCTCGACGTCGTCCTCGGCGTCATTTGCCAGTATCTCCTCCTGCTCCGCCTCGTCGTTCTCGGCAGAGGCCGAGGTGGCGAAAACCGGCCCGACGCTGACAAGCTGAAGCATCATCAGCAGCACGAGCACACGGGACAGGAAGCGTGTCATGTGGTTCTTCATGGAAATCTCCTTTCGAACTGAATATTCATTTGCCAAAGGAATATACCATATCGTCCCATGTATTTCAAGCCAATTAAAACTTTTTGTATACTTCGTTGGAAAATTATCTTAACGGTTTATTTACACCGACGGGTTTTGTATATAATTATAGGCGCAATGATCCCCCATGCCGCTGCATGGGGGATTATTTATCAGCTGCCCTGATATTCCGAGACGGGCTTATATGTCAGGCTCGTGAAATCAATTTCGTCTGGCAGGTAGCTGCCGGGGCCGGAATTGTTCTCAAAATGCCACCATTCCGTCTGAATAATGCCAAAACCGACCGATTCCATAACACTTGTCATGTAATCCACGTTTTTGCGCGCCTCCTCTGTCCACGAATCGCGGCTGTAACGCGCCGCGGAATCGTCAAAGGTGTGCATCGGGGTCGGCATCTCAAGCTCAAGGCCGGTCGCGTTGTCGATGAGGGACATGTCTATCGCGCGGCCGCGCTGATGCCATGAGCCGCCGGTATAGGGATTGGCGATGAATTTGTTGTTCTGGACAATGTCATACAGCTTTACCTGCGCCGATCTGGGACGATACGCATCGTATACCTTCAGCGTGTAGCCGTCGTTCTGGAAAATCTCGAATGCCTGCTTCAGCATTTCGGCGGTCTTTTCCTCCATCAGCGGCACGGCGGGATACATCGCGGAGCCGGTAATGTTGTTGGGGCTTGCGAACAGCAGCTCGAATTTGGCGTCTGGCAGATACACGCGCAGATCGACCGCGCCGTCATACTCGGCGTAGGTCGCGCCCTCGGTGAGATAGTTCACGGAGCAGTAGACTATTCCCCCGTCATCCAGACGGCAGAGATAAAAGTCCCCGTCCTGGCCGAGCACGTTCACCTCGGTGAGCATGGTTATCTGGTGAAGGATGGTCGCCTTGGTGTTAGGCTCCGCGCGGCAGTTCAGGCGCGTCGCGGTGCAGGTGTATACAGGCTCACCGTCGATGGGAACGAATGTCTTGCTCGACGTCATTTCGCTCAGATACTCCTCCTCGCGCTGTGCCTCAAGCGCGTCATCCTTCGCGCGGAGATACCAGCCGTTGCACCAGCCCTGAGAGCCGTCTGCCAGCTCCACATAAAGAAACTCATTCTCTTTGCCGAGGCAGCGCAGCTCCGTCCCCGCGTCAAGCGTGGCGATAACGTTGCTCTCCTCGGTCTTGGGTGCGAGGCGGAAAGCCGTCTCAGGCAGCCGGACGATGTATACCTCCGGTTCCGGCTCCGGCGTTACCTCTGCGGTTGCCTCCGGCTGCGCCGCTGCATTGGGAGATTCCGACGCTGCGGGCTGCTCCGTCTGGCGCGACGGCGGTTCAAGCCCCGCCGCGCTGATAACAGAGTCAATATCGCATGCCGTCAGAAGCAGCAGCGAGAGCGCCAGTATTAAAGCTAAAAGGATCTTTTTCGTTTTCATTTCGCCTTATCTCTTGTAGTTCCAGATTCTGGCCTGCTCGGGTGTCATCATGTACATGTCTCTGAACACGTACTTCTTGCGCCCAGCCATCTCCAGCTCAGAATCAAATGTGTAATTCACACCATCGATCTCGATCTCGACCCAGCTGTGTTTCGCGCGGTTCGAGCCGACCGTGCCGCTGTAGGCCTGCGCATCATAGCCTATGGCGCGCGCCAACTCGCCGAAGGTTGCCGCATAGCAGTAGCAGTTGCCCATGCCGGTGGAGAGCATGGTGTAGGCTTCCTGGTTCTGCCAGCCGGTCTCGCCGATGGCGTAGTAGTTGCGGCGTAGGTAACTGAAGGAGTTGACGGTGTAATCGTAGAGGACCTTCAGCTTCTCCTCCTGCGTCATCGAGTCGTCCGTGTTCTCGGCGATGACCTGCTGAACAAGTTCGTCAAGCTCCGGCATACCGGAGGTGTAGCGGCCGTACTCGTCAAAGTGCATCGTGCCGACGTCGGTATTGCGCGCGATGGTGCCGGTCCTGTCGAAGTAGTACAGGTGCGTCCCAATCGTGACGAAGCCTGAGGCATGGCGCGTGAACTCGTCGTTCTTTGTCCAGCGCTCGACGCCGTCAACGATCTCGTATTCGTGCCCCAGCGCGGCCTCGAGCAGTTCCGCGTAATCGGAAAGCTGCGGGCTTGCATCGGGTACTGCGCCGAGAAGCTTTGCGGACACCTTCCCTGCTTTCTCGCGGTTGAGTATATTGTTTATAAGGCGCACCGCGTCTATCTTCGTAAGCTCCTCGTCGGGCAGCGCGTTCACATCCTCGCCGCTGTTTATCCAGCCAAGCTCCGCTGCGGTGCACAGCTCGCGATAATAATAGCTGTCGCTGTCGGCATCGGCAAACGCGTAGTCCTGCTCGGTCTCACGGTAGAAGCTGCATAGCAGAGACAGCAGCTCCCCGCGCGTGATGATCTCGTCAGGGTGGAACTTGTTTTCCCCTGTTACCTTCAGCTGCCAGAGCGCGGCAGTTGCCTGCGCATAGTCGGCGTTCTTGTCAACGTCGATATAATTTCCCGTGGCTTCAACGGGCTGCGCCAGCAGCGCATATATCATACGCGCCGCCTCGCCGCGGGTCAGCTTGTCATATGGGCGGTAGAACCCGTTCTCGTCCGGAAAAAGATACGGATTATGCTCTACGGTCTCGAGAGCGACGGTATACACCGGTGAGAAGCTTGTGCTTACGTATAACTCTACGCTCTCGCCGCTGTAACGCGCGCCCTTTGCGTCCATCCAGTAGACGAAGGTGTACCCGTCATAATCGGCGGTCTCTGGGAAAACAAAGCTATCGCCGCGGGAGAGCCGCGTCTCTGTCACACTGCCGTCGTCAAGCATGCAGGACACCTTCACAGAGCCGAAGCGGTACCACACGAATGCGGCCGCGCCCGCGATAATGACGAGTATTACAGCTGCTATTATATATATTCTGAGCCGCTTTTTTGTGTCGGTCTTTGTCATTGCACGTTCTGGACTACCTCGGAGTCGCCTTCCTTATATGTATACACCGTGAAGCCGTTGTACACAAGCTCGCCGTCCTCGCCGCTGCCAAGGCAACTGGAAGCGTAGCTGACCGACTCCGGCTCGCCTATCGCGTCATACAGCTCGCTGACCTCTTTGCCGATATAGCTCTCGGCGATGATCTTCTGCTCGTTCTCAGCAGCCTTTTCTTCAGGCGCGTCGGCGGCCGCCTGGGTATCGCTGCCGGAAGCGGTCTGCATCGGCGGTACTGCGCTGCCGCCGGAGCTGGATTTGTCCGGAGCCGCGGAGCCGCATGCGCAGAGGAGCACAGCCGTTGCACAGAGCAGAATAATTGAGATGAGTTTTTTCATTTTTGGCCTCCATTCCGCATATCTTAACTGATCTGATATGCCGTATATTCTGAATTGAGAGTTGTTATAACTTGATGCGCCTCTTCACCCGCTGGTATCCATGCGAAGAAGCGCAGTGCGTCGGAATCGCTTGAAGTGCAGATATACGCCTCATACGCGGTGTCCCCGGCTGCAATATATACGCGGCTGCCGGAATCGAGCATATACGCCCCAAGCTCGCCGGATACGCGGACATAGTCCGCCATAGCGTCGGTCTTTGCTTCATCGGAATCGACGGCTATTGTCCCAACGCTTGCCGCCGAGGGCAGCTCGCGCGCTGGAGCGGGAAATGTCGGCTCGCGGCTGAGAATATTGCTCAGATTTCGCTCCACAAGCTCGATTATAACCGCGTCGGCGGAATTTGCAAGCGTGAGGTCATAATCCGCGCTGCGGGAGAATGTCGCCGCAGCGAAACTCTGCGCGAGGTAGGGATACAGCGCGATGCCGAACGAGTCGCGCCAGCACATAAGCCCGTCGGTTCCAGCATCACAGACGGTTTTAATGGTTATCGCGTTGCCGCCGTTCGGGTCGGACTCGCATATGTAAGAAAGCTCACCGTCGTAGGCCGGCGCGGTTTCCACGGCGCGCCCTGCGGGATAGAGCATTTCGTACAGGTCTCCCCTGTGATTTTCCGCCGTTGCAAAGCTTGCAGCGGAATAATCGC
>ULSK01011363.1_pt1 | contig 11858 bp, 12 predicted proteins | sample 1956311 | NCBI WGS metagenome assembly ULSK01 (sample SAMEA4835706, study PRJEB28245) | human gut metagenome | biome: gut microbiome; material: fecal sample | place: Denmark | collected 2008 | reverse complement strand
AAGGTGGAGTGGGCGATCGTAGACGATGACGGGTATGCCGACTATCGCCGATTCTTCATTGATGATGGTTTTGCGCCAGATCTTTTTACTGAAGACGGCCTACAAAACATTCTGTTGAGCAAGCGGAAGCGGTTTGATGCCTTCCTCCGTGATAACCAACCCTATGCGCCGAAGTGCAGCCGAATCAAGGGTAATCCACGGGACTGGTACATATGCCCGAAAACGCACGATTGGCATAACAACCAATGCCGGGAATGTCAGAACAATTTAATCAACGAGTTCCGGACAGGAACGGATTATAGGCAAGGAGGTCTGTTCTTCTACTGTGCTTATCCTCGCATTATCCATGAAGCGGATAAGTATGGAGAGGTGCATCTCCCATCCATTCGATTTTAAGGAGGGCTCCGACATGAAAAAGGAATATGACACCAGCGTGAAAGAGGCAATTGAACGAGTCATGAGCGTATTCTCCGAGTACATCAAAACAACTCCATACTTCGATATTGTATGGTCTGGTAAGGTCGGGTATATCTACATCAGCATCGATAGTTGCCGTGGTACTGTCGGCGACATGGACTGCCTTGTAATTGATAGCCCCGAAGAGCTTCTGGATAAGCTGCTGTATGAAATGGCAGTGGATATCATGGAGGAAGGTGGGCACGACCTAAACCCGGTAGAAGCGTCAGCATTGGAGCGTGCTGAGGTAGCACGGCGCCTTAATGTCTATCTGGAGCAGTTGCCTGAATACCAAGACCGTATCAGTTTTGTATTCGAACGCAAGTGATCTTCAAAGATAATCTCGGTAGAATATAGCGAGGTGCATATGGCAAAGAACATCAAAAAGCGTTCAGCGAGTCATATCTATTTCGGCGTCAATAAGCTAACCGGCGAGTTGAAACATATCTCCGAGGTGCCCAGCGGTCAAAAGTGCAACTGCATCTGTGCAGCTTGTCTGCAACCATTTGAGGCACGAAAAGGAACGCGGCGGCGCCACCACTTTGCTCATGTTTCAAATTACGAGTGTATGTATGCAAGCGAGGTGGCCATCTATAAGGCGATTGCCGAAGCGTTGAAGCAGAGTGGCTTTTTGACGTTGCCCCCAGTGATGTTGCGGTTCCCAGCATGGCATGATCCAGAACTTTTGCAGGAAGCACGAAGATTGAAGATTGACTCTGTCGCTTTCGAGTGCGAACCCCTGTCTTATCCACCGCTGCTACGCGTGACCATGCAAGGGACACCGTTAAGAATCCTGTTGGATTTTGACCGCTATTATGATAACGATGATAGGGTGGAACTGGCAGAAGAAGCAAAAGTGGAGGACTACTCGCTTTTGTTAATCTCCATGCCGAAGATTGAACAAGATACGGAGTTTACCCCGGATAGGCTTCAAAGCGCACTTCAAGATAACGACCGTACCGAATGGGTCTTCAGCCGTCTGGAAGAACAGTGGAAGCAAAAGTACTACGCTGTAGCGGTTTCGCCCCCGGAGCATGGAACCGGCAACCTGTGCCCGATTTCATTTGGAAAATATAAGGGCAAGTATTCTGCTCGGTGGATCGATTGTGCCCATTGTCATTTCAATGTAGCGCAGCCACCTTGCTGCCTCTGCGTTGCAGGTGCGGGAATTCAAAAGAAAGAAGACTTCAAGAGAGATTTGCAAGATCGGCTATTCGACATCGATAAGATTAGGAGAACGAATGAAGAAGAGATCCGGCTGCGTGAAGAACGAGAAAGATCTTTCGAGCGAAGATCTGTCTATCCTCGTCCAACACCGTATGCTGCTAGGCCTGTGGTCCCAGCCGGTCCTACGCAAGAGGAGCTGGATGCGGAATATATCCGGATCTGCCAGAGCTATGACCCGACCTCTGAAGAATGGACAGTGGATCGCTACAATCGGCGATGGATCATGTGTACGGTTTGCGGCCGAATTAAGCAGGATGTGCAGATGTCCTATTACGGTGGCAAGGGAGGTGCAAACCGGGGAGTCTGTGCCGATTGTTCACGAAATGGTCGTAGCTAATCCACATAGCTGGCTTGATATTATTCGCATGATGGTGTATTATTAACTTGATACTTGATAGTTTTACAGCTGCGTACTTTGGCAGCCATTTAGAGGTTCTGCCACGACAGGGCCTCTTTGTTTTGTGTGAGGTGTCAAGATGGATTATATGACCATAAGCGAAGCAGCAACTAAATGGAACCTATCTAACAGGCGTATTCAAACGCTTTGCTCTCAAGGGCGGATACCGGGCGCAGAGCGTGCTGGTTATTGTTGGCTCCTTCCAAAAGACGCAGAAAAGCCAGTGGATGCCAGAATAAAGAGCGGAAAGTATATCGGTTACTCCGAGAAATATAAGAAACCCGGAAAGAAGAACGCCACTGATGGGCTGGAGGGTAAGGCATGAACGGCCAAGGAAAACTTCTTACTCATTATTTGAAAAATGCGGACAAGCTGATCATTCCTGTCTATCAGCGAAACTATGATTGGCGCGAGGAGCACTGTAAAAAGCTGTACCAGGATCTTGTTCGGACGATCCAAAACAAGAAGCGGTGGCACTTCTTTGGCGGCATCGTGTCTGTAAGCGACCCTATGGGCAGTAGTTCTGACTACCTCGTCATTGATGGTCAGCAACGCATTACAACCGTTTCCCTGCTCCTTTTGGCTATGGCCAACCTGATCAAAGATGGAAAGGTTGTTCCTGAGGACGATACTCTTTATGCGCAGATCACCAAGAAATATTTGGTGGATGAGATTAACCCTAAGAACCGAAAGGTCAAATTAAAACCTATCAAGGGTGACCAGGATGCCTATGATCGCCTGTGGGGAGATCCTGAAAATTTCGCACGCTCTTCAAACATCACACAGAACTATCTGTTCTTCTACAATGAGATCCAAAAGCAAGCCATTACAATCGACCAGCTCTTCAAGGCCGTTGAAAAGCTGCAGATCATCGACATCACGCTGACACCTCCTGACGATGATCCTCAGCTCGTTTTTGAGAGCCTCAACTCTACCGGACTCGAACTGAATGAGGGCGACAAAATCCGGAACTTCGTCCTGATGGGCCTCGACATTGAGAAACAGGAGCGTTACTACGATAGTTACTGGAACCCCATTGAGAAGAATGCGGGCTACGATAAGCAGAACAATTCCTACGATGTCAGCCCATTCATCCGTGATTACCTGAGCATCAAGAATAAGAAAATCTCCAGCATGAAAGACATCTACACCGATTTTAAGGCGTTTGCCGATAAGCGTACCGGTGAGATGGAAGAAATCATGAAGGATCTCCTGGCTTATGCCAAGCGGTACAACAAACTGCTGATCGGCCACCAGAGCTTCCCCACGAAACTGAAAGCATCCATTTTCCGTTTGAATCGGTTTGAGAGCAGTGTTACTCGCCCCTTCTTGATGGAGGTGCTACGGCTCCAGGAGGAAGGCATATTGACTGTGGACGAGGTCACTGAGATCTGCCGGATCGTAGAGTCCTATTTACTGCGCCGAATTATCTGTGATCTTCCCTCCAATACACTGGCCAAGGTTTTCCTGACACTCAGCTCCGACATCAGGCGTTTTGATGGAACCTACAACATGTTCATCGAAAAGCTGAAATATGTGTTGACTTCCAAGAAGGAGAAGGCGGCATTCCCTGATGACGAGGCATTTGCCGAGGGACTGAAAAACAAGAACATCTATGCTATGCCACCTCGGTATAAGGCCTATCTATTCGAAAGATTAGAGAATGGTGATAGCAGCGAATATAAAGAAATCTATGGCCGTTTGGATAGCGGAGAATATACCATCGAACATATCATGCCTCAAAAGCTCACTCCGGTCTGGATTAGCGAATTGAAAGACGATGCGGAGACTATCCATAGCGATTGGCTTCATCGCCTTGCAAATCTCACCCTGACAGCATACAACTCAAAGTACAGTAATAGCCCATTCTCCGAAAAGGAAACCATGCAGGATGGGTATCTTCAGAGCGGGATAAAGATGAATCAGCGCGTAGCGCAAAAGGAACACTGGGGACTGGCTGAATTAGAAGAACGATGTGGATATCTGACTCAACAGGCAATCCAACTCTGGCCATATGCGGCAAGTTCGTATACGCCACCGCAAAAGCAATATGATGAAGTGGCCCTTGATGATGAAATAAACCTCACAGGGCGGACCCTCGTCAAATACAGGTTCCGTGGCATGGAGCATGACACAACATCTTGGGCTGAAATGTATGCTGCTGTTCTGAAAGAACTCCATAATGCGGACAAGTCTTATCTTAATTATCTGGCCGATGCCGACGACAGTGTTGAACTCTCAATTCATGTGGGAAGAACGGCCGAGAATTATTCCAGCTGCGTCAAGATTGACGAGGATATCTATGTCTGGACGGGTACTGCCACTCAGTATAAAATCAATCTACTGCGGAAGTTCTTTGAGCAGTACAAGCAGGATCCATCCGATCTGGTGTTCTTTCTTGATGATGCAAAAGACACTGGATCTGAAGACGAGGCAGAGCGCCATAAGATCAGAAGAAAGTACTGGGAGAAAGCCCTGCCGTTGATCCAGAAGACAACCGGCAGTTTCCAGAATGCGAATCCTCAAAAGAACAACGCGGTTTATGGCGGCACCAATAAACCGGGCGTTTTGATTTCTTGTGTGGCAAACTTCGATTCTGCGCGTGTGGAAATCTACATTGATCAGGGCGATTATGATAAGAATCGGGCGGTATACAGACTGCTTGAAACCCACCGTTCTGAGATAGAAACGGCCTACGGCAAGGCACTGACTTGGGTTTGCCAAGAAGGCGTCAGAGGTTGCCGGATCTATGACAAGATGACGGAGGTCAGCATTACTAAAGAGGATGACTGGGATGCGATGATTGCTTTCCATACACAACAGGCAAAGAAACTGCTGTCTGCTATGCAGCCGTTTTGGACTTAGTATTTCTGACAGTTGAGTCGGAAAAAGAATTATCGGAAGCTGGGAGGAAAACCTATGGCAGCAAATGCGAGTCTCAGCAGAGCAAAAGCTGTGCAGAATGATGAATTCTATACGCAATATAGTGATATTGAGGCGGAAATCAACGCCTATATCGAGTTTAATCCAGATGTGTTTAGAGATAAAGTCATTCTCTTGCCATGTGACGATCCGGAATGGTCGAACTTCACGAAGTATTTTGCGGCTAATTTCAATCGTTTTGGCCTTAAAAAGTTAATTTCAACGTCTTATGCTAAGAGTGCTGGAAACCAGCAACTAACGCTGTTCGAAATGGAGTCGCCGCTCTTTGATCAAGAAAAACATGAGACTCATGGCAAGCTTTTTACCTTGACATGTGATAGAGATGGATCTGGAAGTGTCGATGCTGATGATATTGAATTCTCTGGATATCTTGATGGTGATGGGGATTTCCGTTCTGTTGAAGTGACGGCTCTTCGTGATGAAGCTGACATTATCATCACTAATCCGCCTTTTAGTCAGTTTTCGACATCAAAAGGGAGAATGGGATTTCTCCAGTGGATCTTGGAAGCAAATAAGAAATTCGTTATTCTGGGCAACATGAATGCTATCAATGACAAAGAAGTGTTCCCGCATTTAGAACGAAATGAAATCTGGCTTGGTTACAAATCTCTAAGCCAGGATATGTATTTCCATGTCACTGATGATTATAAGCAGTGGCTTATTGAGAATAAGAAAGAGGGCTCTGCTTACAAAATTATTGATGGCGTGGTAATGGGTCGTTTGGCATCAGCGTGTTGGTTTACCAATATCGATCATGGTAAGCGCCACGAACCACTCCTTCTTGATACCATAGCACATAATCTGAAGTACAATAAAAAACTGCGCAAGAAACTAGAGAAGGAATATGGGAAAATAGAGTATCCACGTTATGACAATTATGATGCCATCGAGGTTCCGTTTGTTGAATGTATCCCTTCTGATTACGACGGGATAATGGGTGTTCCAATGACATTTATGGATCGTTATGACCCGGAGCAGTTCGAGATACTAGGGCGAAGGGGTGACTTGAAGTGGGCAGAGACTGAGTGCGACTTCTATACCCCACCGTCACCTGAGATGCAACAAAAGTATAAAGATATGAACAATACTTGGCGGGTACAGAATACATACATACTATCTGATGAAGGGATTCCACTTATTACCTACGGGCGAATCTTTATTCAATCTAAGAAGGGCGGGGCTAAATAATGATCACAACTCTTCATACCGAATGGACTGTCGGCGATGTTTGTAAGGGATTCATCTTTGACAAAAACGAGGGCAAGGGACTCTTTGGCCTTGATGGGCAGCTCATTATCCAACCGGAGTATCAGCGTAATTACATCTATGGAGACGGAAAACGCGACGTAGCCGTTGTCGAGTCATTATTGAAGAAATACCCGCTAGGATTGATCTATTTTGTCAAAAACAAAGACGGAATGTATGAAGTTCTAGATGGACAGCAGCGCATCACCTCATTTGCACGGTACGTTAACCAATCTTGGCAATTCGCTGTGGAAATAGATGGGAAACCTCGATATTTCGATAGCCTTGATAAGGATTTGCAAGACCGGATAACAAACGCACCCCTGACCATCTATGTATGCGAAGGTGAACCGTCTGAGATTCAAGCATGGTTTGAAACAATAAACATTGCGGGCGTCCCACTAGTAAAACAGGAATTGCGAAATGCATCTTATCATGGCTCTTTTGTAACGAAGGCACGAGAGGTGTTTTCGAACACTGGGAACGCAAATATGAACCGCTGGCAGACATATGTAAAAGGTGATCCAAAGCGGCAGTACATTTTGGAGGCTGCTCTTGATTGGGTAAGTAACCACAACATTGATGAATACATGGCTCTCCATAGATATGATTCCAGCATCACCGAATTAAAAAACCACTTCGATACAGTGATTGATTGGATTGATTCTGTATTTGATTACACTGGCAGCGAGATGTGTGGGCTAGATTGGGGCGACCTCTACCGTCGGTTCCACAATAATGCATACTCGAAGGAAAAGGTCTCTGAAAGGGTTGCCACGCTGCTTGAAGATACGCAAGTTACAGACAAAAAAGGAATATTCGAATATATTCTGGGCGGTGAGGAGAATCCCATTCTCCTTAATATTCGTGTATTTGATCAGAAAACAAAGAAAGCGGTCTATTTGAAACAAACAAAGGTTGCTCAAGAAAAAGGAGAATCCAATTGTCCTCTATGTGCATTGGGACATGATGCCAACGCCAAACGCATCTACAAAGAAGCTGAGATGGATGCGGATCATGTTACCGCCTGGAGCAAGGGGGGCGCGACTGACATCAAAAATTGCCAGATGCTCTGCAGAACACATAATCACGCCAAAGGAAACAGGTGATTATTTATAAACTAGCTCATATGAGGATAAGGATTGTGTGAGAGATGGATGCGTTGATTTCAGTAGTCATTGGCGGAGCCTTTACAGTACTTGGTGTGATTATCGGCTGGGGTCTTAATGAGATGAGCGCAGCTCGCCGTTTAAGACCGCACCTCTGCTTCAAACTTAATTCTACCCCGGACACCGAGTTGGTTGAAGAAGGGTTACGCACAAAGACGAGTTCATCTGAGTACTGTATTGAAATCTATAATGTGGGCCAATCACCGGTTATCATTGAGAGTTTTGACATGTGTTGGCGGAAGCAACTTCTGATTCAGTGCTTTCCGAGTAGTGAAGACGCCACTATCCTCCCATACCACAACATATCATATGTTCTGACGCAGCAGGATGCGGATGCAATCGAATGGCAGTGCAAACGGTTAGGATTCAAGCAGTGCCGTATCGTTGCCACGACTGTGAACGGGGAAGAATTCAAAGAGAATATTGATGTGTCCTGGATACATATGAGGACAAGCCTCTGGGAAAAGACCTAATAGTTTAGCCTGAAGTCGTTGTTCCTCAAAAACTACTAATGGAGGGATCATATTGAAAAAACAAGAGATGTCTTTGAAGCAACAATATCAGCGTCTTACAATGGCCAAGGCACAGGCAACCCGGAATGGACAACCTACCCCTAAGCTCGATAAGAAGATCGAAAAGATGAAGGCAATGATGGGCAGCACCGTACAGAAAGTGCCGGCTGCAAAACCATCTGCCAGCAAGTTCGTGGACTACAAGGGTGTCAACAAGCTGCCCATGCAGGGTGGTGCCTGCACTCCGAAATAAGATTTGCCCTACATTGTTCATCGCACGGGAAGAACAGGATTATAGAATAATAATGAGAATAAATGTTGGGGGCGCGATGCATGCCAAGAACATACAGTCACCTATCATATGAGCAAAGACTAAGGATAAAAGAATTGTTAGACAAAGGCACTAAGAAAGTGGATATCGCTCGTGCATTAGGCATCCATAACGCAACGATTTATCGGGAAATAGATCGAGGCTCCATCAATGGAATCTATGATCCAGGCCATGCTGAGGAACAATACAGAGGTCATTTATCCGAAAAGGGACGACCGGCAATTTGCTCTATTTCTCCTGAACTGGCTCAGCACATTGCAAGGCTAATCCTAGAAGAAAAATTAAGCCCAGCAAGAATTATTGATAGATTGCAAGAAGAAAAGTGGAGCGCTGCCCCAAAAGCTCGAGCAACGATTTACAGCGCTATTGATGATGGCTTGATCCCAGGAGTAACTAGAGAGAGCCTTAATTCGTATGTTACAACTATGTTTAGTGATGGGCAGATCCATATTGCAAAATGGGTGCGGAATGCATTGGATCTTAATGACGGAGATGAGCTGCTTTTCGAAGTCGTTGATAACAAAATAATCTTTACAAAAGCCGAGGGCTAGTGGGAAACTCCTCGTTGCCCCCGCTGACCCAAAATGTATGAAGCGAAAATGACACGCCCCAAAAGTGAACGCCGATGTTTTGGCGCACTCTTGGGGCGTGTTTTTCATGTTCAGTTCAGTCGGTCAAAAGGTATGCCTTTTGGTGCATAGAGGGCCAGCTCTAATGGGGCTGGCCCTCTGTTGACTTACTGGAGTTACATCCAAATAAGGAAGAAGTAGAAATTGGCAGTAAAAAAGTTGAGATTGCCATTTCATCCTGCGCTCGGTATAATAGTAATATGTCGGAGATATCCATGCATGAGAAGATGTTCGTTTATGGAGGAACGAGGAAATGGGAATGACTGTTATCTGTTTTCACAACAATAACGAAGAGAATTATCAAATTACCTGCAAACAAAAAAAGCCCCTTTCGGGACTTGTGATTTACACGAAAAAGATGAGCCTTGACCACCAGCAAGAGCAGTCAAGGCTCATCTTTCGTTCTTAGTATCTAACATCAATTTAACCTCGCTTTCTTGAGTTGAGAGGGAGTTAGCTGTACATTGGACTCACCCTTTCTGTACCTATAAGATAGCATAGGATAGACAAAAAATCAATGCAGGAAAGACACAACATATCTTTCAAAAAACTAGTCATTACAATGAAATGTGGCGCGAATGTGCAAGACCAGATTGACATCTCTGCGCGATTACTGTATCATTAAATTGTTGAGGGCTTTCACACATGTAGTGAAAGCCCTCATTTTTCTGTTATTGACTGAATCCTCTGGCTGCATACAATGCCTGCTTTTGAATTCGATTTCTCATGAGTTGCCGAAACGTAATGGGTGCCACGACCTCAAGGACTGGCCCGAAGGACAATACGCGGATCAGCAACTCTGTTTCATCATCTTGGTCATATCGGAGTGTGATTCGATATAGCCGCTCGTCCAGCTTCTGCGTCTCCTTTTCAAAATGGGAGAAATGCAATAGGACACGCTCCAAGCCATTGCGCTCATCATGGAGAAGTAGCGTAAGTGCTTTGAGGCGTCCTTTCGGCACGGTCACAGCGCCTGGATCATATTCTTCCAGCAGCTCGCAGGAACGAATACGGGCCATGTTGATCGTGTTCATCCTCCGCATCCCCGTCACTAAGATCCGGAATTTATCGTCCTTCTCCGAATACTCCAAGCGGTACGGATTGCAGACAAAAGAATGGCGGACTCCAGTATGTCCGTGGAATCGAATTCGCATCTTCCGATTCGCATGGATCGCTCGCAATACCATGCGAAAGCAATGAACATAATTGGGATCGGAATAGGGATCTCCGTCTGCGTACTGGTCAAACCGGACGAAGGTATCCTGGGTATATAACGGTTCCACGTCTTCGAGACCTCTCATGTCTGGATCGAATAAAGCGATCCTCGGATCTGAGAGAAGGGCCTTCAGCCATCGCTTTTGCAAAGTGGTTAAAGGCATTGTCGGCTTTCCTCGCAGCACCGTATGGTAGCCGCTGTCCAGTAACGGCCATGCTCTGGACTGCAAGGCGGCAGGAATGGACAGTACACTTTCTGCAAACGCTTTTTCCTGCACGATAGCAGTCAGTTTGCCAGTTGTCAGTGTATTTTCCGCAGCCTCGGACAATACAGCGGCAACGACATTGAAGTAGCTGCCGTAGATCTCACTAAACAGCATCTGTCTCACCCCCATAAATGGCTTCCATGTGCCTGAGATCATCATTGAAGGTTTTAACAACAAATTTGTTGCTGCATTGAAGGTCTACTATGCGACCGATGAAGGTTCGAATCCACGGCAGCATCTCCGAAGCGTCATAAACATCGGCGATAAAACGGCAGGTCTGATCGTCCAAGAGCTCTATGCGGCCGTGGCGCTTTTCGCGATCCAGTCGATGAAGAATGAATTCCTCACCGGGACCGAAGTGGATCGTCATCTCAATATGATCCAGGTTATAGTCCGGGCCAGTCGAAACGCCCCAGAGATGCTCATCGAATTTCTGCTGGAAACCTAAGTACTTTTCATACTGCTTTTCAACGCTTCCGGCTGTGACTTTCTTGATCGCGTCCAAGCGGAAGAATATCAGGTGCCTGCCACGGTAGTGGTAGCCGAGGAGATATTGCCTGCCGGATTGCGTGCTGCTGTAGATCTTTAGCGGGCAGACAGTTCGTTGGTAGTCGCGCCCATTGCGCAAGCTGCAGATAGAGAGCTCCACTGCTCGGCGCTCGTTGATCGCCAGCAGCAGATCACACAGAATATCGCTATCAAGCGCGTGCAGAATGTAATGGTGCTTGAAGCGAAAGATGTCCTTTGTGTGTTTCAGCTTATCCAAAAGGAAGGAACCTACGACACCAAGAGGATCTGCTTCTGAATAATAGGCAAGCGCATCCGCCCAGGAATCCAAGTCGATTTCAGCATTGTCAGTCCTCCGGTAGATGACTTCACGCCCGATTTTCTCCGACTGCAATAAACCGATATCTTCATATTCCTTGAGTTTCTTCCGCACGGTGGACTCATCCAGGGAGAAGTCTCCGTTGAAATGTGAGAGGTAGTCATCGTTGATCCGGTCAACAATCTCCTTGGAAGATAGCGCACTGCCATCCGCAAGAAGATCCATAATATAGAAGTGGAGGGTAATGTCCTTATCCGTGAAGCTCTTCGCTTTGAATGCCTTATAAAGCGGATTGCAGGGAACTCTCCGGCTATCCATAGAGAGAAATACTTTCTTTCCGGATGACTCTTGATGAAAAGACATGTAGTCGCCCAGCCAGCTTTCAATTCTGCGCCGTTCGTTGTCATAGCTCCTGGCGCTCTTCATTCCATACTCATCACGGCTCTTAAATCCATAGACATAGAACTCGCGCATATAGTTCCGGATCCGTTCAAAGCTTTTGACCAACTCGCTGTATGCCATGCACTCCACCTCCTCTTCGCCAGATAGTATCACTTTAGATTGTTAGATGTCCAAAAGAACGGACAGCACCAAAGCAATCCTATCAATACCGAATACTCGACACAAAGTGTCTTACTATGA
>ULSK01030699.1_pt1 | contig 12032 bp, 7 predicted proteins | sample 1956311 | NCBI WGS metagenome assembly ULSK01 (sample SAMEA4835706, study PRJEB28245) | human gut metagenome | biome: gut microbiome; material: fecal sample | place: Denmark | collected 2008 | reverse complement strand
TCTCGGGAGGCCCTGTGCGCATGGATTACATCAGCTACGCCTACGAGCGCCCGAAACCGCAGCCACGCCTGGCTACGGATCCCTTCCCCGTGCCCGAGTATGTCTATGCCATTACCAACCAGGACCACCACGCCGACCCGCAGGCCGACCTCGTCATCATCATCCCGACGAGTCAGAAGTTGCGACCGCAGGCTGAGCGCTTGGCACAGATGCATCGCGACCGCGACTCGATGCGCGTGAATATCGTGCCGGCCGATGAACTCTACAATGAGTTTTCCAGTGGCACACCCGACGCCAATGCCTACCGTCGCTACCTCAAGATGCTCTACGACCGGGCAGGTGACGACGAGGCCCAGATGCCCAAGCACCTGCTGCTCTTTGGCGACGCCGTCTGGGACTGCCGTATGCTTACACCTGAGTGTCGCTCGCTCAACGCCGACGACTATCTGTTGGCCCACGAGAGCGAAAACTCCTTCTCTGAGACCGACTGCTATGTCAACGACGGATGGATGACGCTGCTCGATGAGGGCGAGGGTGGCGCTTCGATTCGCAACGACAAGGAGGATGTGGCCGTGGGGCGTATTCCTGTCACCACAACGGCGGAAGCCAAGGCCGTAGTCGATAAGATCATTGCCTATGCCAACAACGCCCATGCGGGCGACTGGGCCAACACCATCATGTTTATGGGTGACGATGGCAACAACAATCTCCACATGCGCGATGTAGATGCCACGGCGGAATATATCGGCCAGCTCTATCCGGGCTATCAGATCAAGAAGGTGATGTGGGACGCCTATACGCGCGTCAGCACCTCCACGGGCAATCGCTATCCCGAGGTCTCGCGCCTCCTCAAGCAGCAACAGCAGGCGGGCGCCCTCGTCATGGACTATGCGGGCCACGGTGTGGAGTATCAGATCTCCCACGAGTCAGTACTTACCATCAGCGACTTCCGCACGTTTACCAATCAGAACCTGCCGCTTTGGATCACGGCCTCTTGTGATGTCATGCCTTTCGACACGCGCAAGGAGACGATCGGCGAGACCGCCCTGCTCAACGCGCAGGGTGGATCCGTGGCCTTCTGGGGCACGACGCGCACGGTCTTTACCTATTACAATAAGTTTATCAACAATGCCTTTCTGCGCCATGTGTTGAGCTTCACCAATGGCAAGCCCACCACAATGGGTGAGGCCCAGCGCCTGGCCAAGAACGATGTTATCAGTACGGGCCAGGACCGCACGCTCAACAAACTTCAGTATTCGCTCCTTGGCGATCCGGCTTTGGCTCTCAACCTGCCTACCTTCGACGTGGTCATTGATAGTATCAACGGACTGCCTGTGGGAGGCAAGCAGGATATCATTCTCAAAGCGGGTAGCGTGGCTCGGGTCAAGGGGCGTGTCATGCGTCAGGAGGAAACCCTCGTAGGCTTCAACGGTCAGATGACGGCCACGGTCCGCGACACCCGCGAGATGGTGACGTGCAAGAAGCAGGAGGAGACTTCCAACACCGCGTTCCAGTATTACGACCGGCAGAAGGTGCTCTTCAATGGTTCCGACAGTGTGCGCAATGGCGAGTTCCAGTTTACCTTCGCCGTGCCTTTCGATATCAACTACGCCAGTGGTAGCGGACTCATCAATGTCTATGCTGTCAGCGACGACCATACGCAACTGGCCCATGGTGCCGAGGACCGCTTCTTCATCTATGGGTCGGAGACGGTGCGCAACGACAGTATTGGACCGTCAATCTACTGCTACCTCAATACACCCTCGTTTGTCGATGGGGGAAGCGTCAATACCACGCCCTATTTCGTGGCCAACGTCACGGACAAGGATGGCATCAACGCCACGGGTAGCGGTATGGGGCACGACTTGCAGCTTTGCATCGATGGAGACCCGAACCTGACTTTCAACCTCAATGAGAATTTCACCTTCGACTTCGGTACTTATACCAGCGGTTCTACCTGGTATTCGCTGCCTGAACTCTCCGAGGGTGCGCATCAGTTGCGCTTCCGTGCGTGGGATATGTTGAACAATGCTTCCACCGCCGTGCTCAACTTCCAGGTCGTCAAAGGACTGAAACCTTCCATCGAGAGCATCAGTTGCACCAACAACCCGGCCACGACGGAGACTACCTTCATCGTCAATCACAACTTCACGGTCGCTGAGGTTGATGTTGAGATTTCCGTCTTCGACATGAGTGGACGCGAGTTGTGGCGCCACACGGAGAGCGGCACCTCGACGGGCAGCGCCTATACCGTGCGCTGGGATCTCTGTGCCGATGGCGGTGCAAAACTGCAGACGGGAGTCTATCTCTACCGTGCCTCTATCGGTTCGGATGGCGGCGAGCGGGTCTCCAAAGCCAAGAAACTGATTATCATCAACAATAAGTAAGCACGATTTGCGTTTTAATCATACACACAGAATGAAATATACGCGTATGAACAGTCAAAATAAGTATGTCGGTATCGTCCTCTTGTCGGCGCTGTCGCTCACGACCTATGCCCAGGACAAGAAGGATATGTTCAATCCGGTCAACTCCGCCGTGACCTCACAGTCCATTGCCCCGGACGCTCGCGCCGGTGGTATGGGTGATGTCGGAGCAGCTACCGACCCTGATGTGGCCTCACAGTATTGGAATCCGGCAAAGTATCCGTTCACTATCTCGCGAGCTGGCGTCTCGCTCAACTACACGCCATGGCTGCGCCAGTTGGTCAACGATATGGACTTGGCCTACCTCTCGGGCTACTACCGCATTGGCGACTACAGTGCCGTATCGGCCTCCCTGCGCTACTTCTCCCTTGGTGAGGTGCAGACCAGTTCGGGTGTGGACAACACGGGCGACATGACCATCAATCCCTATGAGATGTCCGTCGATGTAGGCTACTCGCTGATGCTCTCCGAGACGTTCTCCCTGGGTGCGGCCGTGCGCTTCATCTATTCCGACCTGACCTACGACTACACTGAGGACACGTCGCCAGGATCGGCTTTCGCTGCTGATATCGCTTGCTACTATCAGAACTATGTCAATCTCGGAAGCCGCGAGTGTCAGCTCGGATTGGGACTCAACATCTCCAACATCGGTTCGAAGATCACCTTTGGTGGCGACAACCGTTCGGAGTTTATCCCGACGAACATGCGACTGGGTGCGTCTCTCATGGTCCCTATCGACGAATACAACCGCTTCACCATAGCTGCCGATGCCAACAAGTTGCTCGTGCCCACCTATCCGCAGCGTGAGGACAACGAGACCGACGAACAGTATGAGCAGCGCTTGCAGACCGACTACTACGATCTCTCTTCCATCAGCGGCATCTTCAAGAGTTTCGGCGATGCGCCGGGTGGCTTCAAGGAGGAGTTGCAGGAGATACAATGGAGTGTTGGTGCAGAGTATGTCTATAATGATAAGTTCTCCCTTCGTGCTGGCTACCACCATGAGAGCGAGAACAAGGGTAATCGTAAGTATTTCACCGTTGGTGCGGGCTTCCGTATGAACGTCTTCTCGCTCGATGCAGGCTATGTTATCGCTACGGCCAAGAGCAATCCGCTCGACCAGACGCTCCGCTTCTCGCTCTCGTTCGACCTCGATGGTGTCAAGGACTTGTTCAGACGCAGATAATGATACGGGTAGGATTTGGATATGATGTCCACCGATTGGTGGAGGGGCGCGACCTCTGGCTGGGAGGTGTCAAGATAGCCCACGACCGTGGTCTCGACGGCCATAGCGATGCAGACGTGCTGATACACGCCATCTGTGACGCGATGCTTGGTGCTGCCAATATGCGCGATATCGGCTATCACTTCCCCGATACGTCGGAGGCTACGAAAGATATGGACTCTAAGATCATCCTCCGTGACACGGTTGCCCTCCTCGCAGAGAAGGGCTACCATTTGGGCAATATCGACGCGACAGTGTGTGCCGAAAGACCGAAGCTCAGTCCTCATATCGACGCCATGCGCGACTGCCTTGCCGCCGTCATTGGCTGCGATCCGGACTGTGTCTCCATCAAGGCGACGACCACCGAGCGTCTCGGCTTTACAGGCCGCAAGGAGGGTATCTCGGCCTATGCCGTCTGCTTGATAGAGAAATAACGCACGCTCACGCATTTAAATATTGTAATAAATACAAAGTTTAACATCTTTTCTTTTGTGGTCTCAAAAAGGATGCTTATCTTTGCAACCGTAAAGAGAACAATAAACGATTGATAACGAAAACAAAGACATTATGAAAAAGTATGTATGTGACGTTTGCGGCTACGTCTATGACCCCGCACAAGGCGATCCTGATAGTGGTATAGCTCCTGGCACGCCGTTCGAAAGTATTCCTGCCGATTGGACTTGCCCCATCTGTGGCGTAACCAAGGATGAATTCAGTCCTATGGCCTAATAACGACCTAACTCCAAATCATTGGACATGATACGCTCCCACAGTCAATCAAATACTGTGGGGGCGTTGCTATCTCTGCTCTATAGGAAAAAAGAAAGGCCGCCGCCCGTTGCTGATGTCAGCATGTGGCGACGGCCTTTCCTATTGATGGGATCACCCAAGGGCGATCAGATTATGTTACTTCTTGTAGTTCTCAAGACCCTTGTCGAGGAACTTGATGTAGCCCGGGATGTCCTCCTTATAGACGAAGCTACCAGAGAGCGGCTTACCCTCGTTATCGACCGTCACGTGGAACGGCTGTGCGAGGTAGCCAAACTTCGTCTGCTCCAAGTAAGACCACTTGTCACCAACGGTGCGCAGCGTGCGGGTCGTACCATCCGGGTTCTTCACCTCCATCGGCTTGTCGAGCGGCGTCTTGTCATCGACGAAGAGGGAGATGAGGACGTAGTCCTTGGTCAGACGCTCAGAGACCTCATTGTCCGTCCAGACAGCAGACTCCATCTTGCGGCAGTTGACGCAGCCGAAACCGGTGAAGTCGAGCATGACGGGCTTGCCAGCAGCCTTAGCGGCAGCCATACCCTCTTCGTAAGACGTGTAGGCGGGATGTACCTCCTCGGCCTTGTTGAGATTGAAGTCCTGCGTGTTCATAGGTGGCGAGAATGCACTGACAGCCTTACAGGGAGCACCCCAGAGGCCAGGCACCATATAGACGGCGAAGGCCAAAGAGCAGAGACCCATCATGATGCAGGGCACCGGCATAGCCTTCTGCTCCTGGTCATCGTGCGGGAACTTGAGCCACCCGATGAGGTAGAAGCCCATGAAGGCGAAGATCATAATCCACAGGGCGAGGAACGTCTCGCGGTCGAGGATGCCCCAACCGTAGGCGAGGTCGGCCACGGAGAGGAACTTCAGAGAGAAGGCCAACTCGACGAAGCCCAGCACCACCTTGATCATATTCATCCAAGAACCCGACTTCGGAGCCTTCTGCAGCCAGGTCGGGAACATGGCGAAGAGTGAGAACGGCAGGGCCAAAGCGAGGGCGAAGCCGAACATACCCACTGTCGGAGCCACCCAGTCGCCACTCGTAGCGGCCTCCACAAGCAGCAGACCGATAATCGGGGCCGTGCAAGAGAAGCTGACGAGGCAGAGGGTGAAGGCCATCAGGGCGATGGAGAGAAGTCCTGTAGTGGTGGAAGCCTTCGTATCGACGGCGTTACCCCATGATGAGGGCAGCTGCAACTCAAACCATCCGAAGAAGCTGAAAGCGAAGACAACCAGCAGGAGGAAGAAGAAGATATTGAACGGCGCGTTGGTAGCCAACTCGTTGAGGCGCTGTGGGCCAAGGAGTGCCGTCACAATGAGCGCAAGGGCCATGTAGATGACGATGATAGAGATACCATAGGTGGCAGCGTCGCGGATACCCTTGCTCTTGCTGTCCTTGGAACGCTTCAGGAAGAAGCTCACCGTCATCGGGATAATCGGCCATACGCACGGCGTGAGCAGGGCTACGAAACCACCGACGATACCCATCAGGAAGATGTACCAAACCGACTTGTTCTTGGTGCTCTGACCGTCCTCAAAAGCCTTCAGCTCCTTGATGACCGGTGTCCAGAGGTCTGAACCCACGCCAGCGGTGCCCGTGTCAGCCTTGACGGCAGTGGCGGTAGAGTCGCCAGCAGCAGCCTTGGCAGAGTCGCCAGCAGCGGCAACATCCGTCTTGGCCTCCTCTTCGGCAGCTTTGTCCTCAGTGGGGGCAGGTGCGTCCTTGGGGCCTTCACCACTATAGTTGAACTCCACGGACGTCGGCGGCATACACATCTCGTCGTTGCATGCGCCAAACTCCAGGTAGCCCTTGACGTTGTAGGTCTTGCCTGTAATCTTGTATTTCTGTACGAAAGTGACGTTGTTCTCGAAATAGCGAAGCTTTATGCCAAAGATGGGATCCATCTCGCTAATCTCGCGTCCAATGTGCTGCAACCCACCAATGGGTTTCACACCCTCGGCCTTATCTGTGTGTAAGGTCGCAGAGACCGGACCATCCGCAGGAAGTCCGGTGGAATAGACGTGCCAGCCTTTACTGATGGACATGGTGAACATCACCTGTACCTCGGTGTCCGACACTTGTTTCTTACTCGCCTTAAATTTGACGGGATTCCCTTGGGCAAAACATAGTAGTGCCAAAAGGCTTAACGTCAGAGTTAAAATGGCTCTTTTGTTAGTTCTCATATTCATGGTTTTCTATTAAACATTGGGAACAAAATTATTAAATTCTATCTACATGAGCAAACTTTTGAGCAGAAAATTTCCCCGTTCGGAAAAAAAAGGATAACTTTGCAGCGCATAGTAAAAATAGAGTACAGAGGAAACAGGAATTCCGGCATGATGAACATGTCGGGATTCTCGTTTTTTGTGTAGTTTGAAACAAACGAAAAAATCTAAAAAGCAGAATAAATTATGGCTTATATGTCACAGAAGGGCTACGATGAAATGGTAGCCCAGCTCCAACAGTTGGAGACGGTAGAGCGCCCGAAGGCTTCGGCAGCCATCGCCGAGGCGCGCGACAAGGGCGATTTGAGTGAGAATGCGGAGTATGATGCTGCCAAGGAGGCACAGGCCCACCTGGAGACAAAGATCAACCAACTGAAGTTGGCTATCGCCGAGGCGAAGGTCATTGACACCTCGCGTCTCAGCACAGCGGCGGTGCAGATCCTTTCGACCGTGGAGATGACCAACATGGCCAACAACACGAAGATGCGCTACACCATCGTCAGCGAGAACGAGGCCAACATCAAGGTGGGCAAAATCTCCATCAAGACTCCGATCGCGCAAGGCTTGCTCAACAAGAAGGTCGGCGATGTGGTGGAAATTGCCATTCCGCGTGGTACGATTAAGTTGCGCATAGACAAGATCACCCTCGAATAATTACGATTATGGATATTTTCAGCAAGATTGCTGCTGGTGAGATTCCCAGCTACAAGTGTGCGGAAAGCGAGAAGTTCTATGCTTTCCTCGACATCAACCCCGTCGTCCAGGCCCATACGTTGGTCATCCCTCGTCGGGAAGTGGATTACATCTTCGACATGGAGGACGACGAGCTGGCCGAGTTTGAGGTCTTCGCCAAGCGTGTCGCCAAAGCCATCCGCACAGCCTTCCCCTGCAAGAAGGTGGCCCAGGTGGTGCTCGGCCTCGAAGTGCCCCATGCCCACATCCATCTTCTGCCCATCAACTCCGAGGGCGATGTCGATTTCCATCGCCACGTCCAGTTGAGCGAGGAGGAGATGAAGGCTACTGCCGAGAAGATTCTGGCAGCCTTCAACGCACAGTAATCCTCTCCAGGTCTTTTAGCCAAACGGGCTTGCAAGTCGCGTGACACCCAGGTGTCCGAAAGCTTGCAAGCCCGTTTGATATTTATTTAGGTATTCATTGGCATTTATTCCACCCGCACTTCATCGATGAAGCACCAGGCAGGATAGCCGACGCCGTAGTGCCAGTCGGGGCACATCCCCGTGGCCTTGATGCGCACGCGGATGAAACGTGTAGAGACAGGTTGTGCCACGCTGACCTTGCCTTCGACAAACTTGACGGCGATGTCGCGGTCTTCCTTCATCACCAAGGGTTCGCCAAAGGGTTGGAACGCCTTGCCATCTGTGCTTACTTCATAGCGTACCTCCTTAGGTAGGAGTACCCAGGCGCTCAACTGGTGGAGGAAGTCGGTGCTTATGGCAGAGATGCTGGTCTCCCTGCCAAGATCGAGGGTGAAGTCGGGATCGGTCCCTTCCCATCCTACCCATCCCTCCACAAAGCTCGATCCGCCGAAGAGGCCATCGGTAAGGGCGGTGGAAGCCATTCCTTGGTAGCGGTCGTGGGGAGCGGTGTTGAAAGCCACCGTAGCGCCCTTTGCCTTGGTGACGACACGCGAGGGGAGGTAGCGCTTCAGATACAAGTCGCAATAGTCGGCAGGTGCGTTGCCGCGCTCGTTGAGCGACTCCACACCGAAACGTACGGATCGTTCGCGAAAGCATTTCACCTTTGCCTCCACACCCTTTTCGTCCTCAATGCCCTTGGTGCGCGCTATCTCCAGTTCGGCATATTGCAGTGGCAGCCGACTGATCTGCACCCGCTGGAGCAAGATGCTATCGCTACGGACTGCTGCCTCTGCTTTGTCGAAGAGTCGGGCGTAGGTGTGCATCAGGTCGTCGGAGAGCATTCCGTCCTTGTGGGTGATGGGCGAGTCGTAGATCCATAGTGGTACATGACTGCTCAGTAGCGCACCCTCCATCATCTTCCGATAGGAGTAGAGGTCGGTGCCTGCCTCCTCGCCATAATAGTCCGTGAGGAAGACGCGCATGAGCGAGTCGGCGTCCTGATAGGGATTCCACATCAGTTTGGCAATCATGTAAGCACGTAGTTCGGCGAAGTCTGCTCCCTCGTAGCCGTTCACCTGCTCAAACAGCATGTTGGCGTGGTTGCGGTGGAAGAGGTGGACGTTGGGTGCCAAGACATGGAAGTTGGGGAATGGTGCTACCATATTGTCGAAGTTGATGCCATAGTCCCAGACGAAGATGTTGTTGGAGATGCGACTCCAGCCCTCCAGGGCCCTTACAAAGTCGCGTCCGCTCTCGTTGTCCGTCAGAGGCACCTCGCGCTTGGCGTCAATGCTGCAGAGCATGATGTTGACGTTGGGAAGCGGTTTGACCAGTCTTGGCGGTTGCATACTATAGAGGTAGGCGAGGGTAGAGAACTCCTTGTCAGGGTAGTGCGAGGCCAGGCGGTTGAGAAATCGGATGATCGGGCCGCTGGCAGAACCTTCCTCCGTCTCCACCTCCGTGCATTTCTCGCAATGGCAATTGGTAAAGTTGCCGTCGTTCTGACTGATGGAGATCATTTTCATGCCCGGGTTGCGGGCGAAGATACTGTCGAGGTTGTGGCAGACCTGCACAAACAGTTGCTCATTGGTCAGACACCACTGGCTGTGAGATCCTGGCTGGCGTCTGCCATTGATGAGGGCATACCATTCCGGATGCGCCTTCCCATAGACGCGGCTTGGGAGAATCTTGTCGAAAGTGTGTACCCACAGGTTGTCCATGAACATCTGGTTGGGACGTTCCATTCCATACCAATCGACAAACAGCGGGTCGCGCTCACTATAGCTTACCGACTGTCTGTAGCGGAAGGCCGGAGTTTCCGCCCATTCAATGGCGGGCAACTGTAGATCGCCCACCTTCTGTACCTTGTAGCCCTGTACATGGTTCACTGTCCAGGCGTCCTTTCCCAGGTAGTTGATGCCACAATAGCGTTCCAGCAGGTGCGCCACTCCGAGGATGGCTCCCTTGTCGCCTCCCGACAGGATGTGCATGGCGCCGTTGTGGCAACTGATTTGGAATCCGTCCTCACCCGCCTGGTCCGTCTTGCCGCCGATGAAGACGATCTGTCGGGGCTTTTTCTCTGCCCGAAGTCCTACGTGCAGCGTCGTCCCAGTCAGTTTCTCGATGAAATAGTTCATCACCTCGGCAGCCCGGCGAGCAGCATGGGTCGTGTCCGTCAGTACGATTTGTGCCGCAGGCTTGCCTCGCTCGACAAGTGATATCTGTGCATGAGAGGTCAGCGGAAGAAACATTGCCAGAAGAGTTATAACCCGTCGGCAATGGTACGTTGTGTATCTCATATTTTGTAAATGATGGTTTCAGCTACTGCAAAAATACGGCTTTTTGGCCGAAGCGAGAAGAAATACCGTGTGAATTTTGTCCATTCGGGATTATTATCGTAACTTTACCACCTGAAATAACAATACTAAAGACAATTCGTAAATAAAAACTTTCAAAGCAATCAACACGATGAAGAAGACTATCTTTTCGATTTTGGCGTTGCTCGTGAGCATGACGACGATGGCGCAGTATCAGCCTTCGGAGCAGATCAAGCAGAGCCAAAAGGAATTCCAGGACTTCAAGTTTGGTATTTTCATCCACTGGGGTATCTACTCCATGCTCGGCGACGGCGAGTGGGTGATGAACAACAAGAGTATCAACTACCAGGAGTATCCGCATTTGGCCGACGGTTTCTATCCGTCTCGCTTCAATGCTGACGAGTGGGTGCGCACGTTCCGTGAGGCGGGTGCCAAGTATATCACCTTCACCACCCGTCACCACGACGGTTTCTCCATGTGGCATACCGCCCAGGACACTTACAATATCGTTGATGGCACTCCCTTCAAGCGCGATATCTTGAAGGAGCTGGCCGACGCTTGCCACAATGGCGGCCTGAGCCTCCACCTCTACTACAGCCACCTCGACTGGCATCGCCTCGACTATCCGCTCGGCCGCACGGGCAAGAAGCTCGGCCGTCCTACGGATAAGCAGAACTGGCGTAGCTATTATACCTTCATGAACAACCAGCTCCGCGAATTACTCACCAACTACGGTCGTGTCGATTGTATCTGGTTCGACGGATGGTGGGACCATGATGAGGACAAGACTCCGTTCAACTGGGAGCTCGATGAGCAGTATGCCATGATTCACCAGCTCCAGCCCCAGTGTATCGTTGCCAACAACCACCATGGCAAGCCCTATCCTGGTGAGGATATCCAGATCTTTGAGCAGGACCTCCCCGGTGAGAATACTTACGGTCTGAGTGGACAGGATGTCAGCCAGCTCCCGCTGGAGACCTGCCTGACGATGAACTACACTTGGGGCTATAGCATCACGGATAAGAAATACAAGTCGAAGGAGACCCTCGTCCGCGAGCTGGTGCGTGCAGCAGGCAAGAACTGCAACCTCCTGCTCAATGTCGGTCCGCGTCCTGATGGTCAGCTTCCCATCGAGGCTGTCGAGCGCCTGCAGTATATCGGACAGTTCCTCGGCAAGTATGGCGACACCATCTATGGTACGCGTGGTGGCCTCGTAGCCCCGCACGACTGGGGTGTGAGCACGCAGAAGGGCAACCGCCTCTTCATCCACATCCTCTCTCTGCAGGACAAGGCCCTCTTCGTCCCCACGGGCGACCGCAAGGTGAAGGCTGCCAAGGTCTTCATCAACGGAAAGAAGGTCGAGTTTAAGGCCGTTGCCAATGGCTATGTTCTCACCCTCCCCGAGCAGCCGTCTGGCGACGACTACGTCGTAGAGCTGACGCTGGCATAAGCCTCAGGTTTCAGCCACGGGAAGCAGTCTTCCCGAGAGACTGTCCCGATACAGCGGCGGGCAACAGAAAGGTGTTAATCCCTTTCCGTTGCCCGCCGTCTTGTTGTCAGTCTTTATCATGCGATCTATGCGCCGTCCTTCATATTATCTTGCTGCTTTTGGGTTGATGAGAGGTCTTCCTACATTGTTGTCCTCAACGCCTCCTTATTCCACGCTCCTACATTGACTGCGCATGGCGCGCCTTCCGTAGAAGAAGATGAGGATGAAGCAGAAGAGTGGGAGAACGAAGGAGAAGTTGACGGCAGGGAGACCGAACACGACTCCTTGGTCGATGATCCATCCTTGCAGAGGTGGGAGAATGCTGCCACCGACAATGGCCTCCACCAGAAAGGCTGCGCCGAGAGTGGTGTCGCGATCCTCCACGTCTTCCAAGGCAATGCCGTAGATGGATGGGAACATGATGGACATAAATGCCGAGATACCCCAGTTCGGGATAAGAAATAGTTCATAAAAAAGTTG
>ULSK01019768.1_pt1 | contig 12052 bp, 6 predicted proteins | sample 1956311 | NCBI WGS metagenome assembly ULSK01 (sample SAMEA4835706, study PRJEB28245) | human gut metagenome | biome: gut microbiome; material: fecal sample | place: Denmark | collected 2008 | reverse complement strand
GTATCTTTTACCCAACAAGCCGATACAGAGTGGCACCAGAATTGTTCTGACATACGAGGATGGCTGGATACAATTTCTTGAGCCGATACTCTGGATGACCATCTACCTTGTTCGTAACCCCACCACATAGAACCGATATCAGGCTTAACGTAGAATACGTTGCTGTTGATGTTACCAATACGAGCTTCGGATGAAGCAGGAATGCCGGCGAATGCATTGGAATATTCAGGAGCGGTCAAGTCTTCCATAATACATGAATATGATGTGATAGGAGTCATACCGTCTACCAACTGGCTTCTATCTACCATATCAACGTAATCCAAAGAAGGTTCGTGTTCTACAATGACCTTACCAATACCCGGAATAGTAACGCCCTTGATCTTTACAGTTCCTAATTCAAGAGCATCGTTTGATCCTGTTACCGGATTATTGATAATACGTTCTGTACCCATAAGCGGAGCCAAGGCACCTAATTGAGAGAAGAACTCATCGCGGAAGATTTCAACGATGTTCTTATAAGCCATAGCACCTACCTTGAATTTCATTACACGATTTTCAATCGGCATATCGCTACGGCCACGGAAAATATAGTCAGCAGCAGCCAGGAAGTGTTCACGCTTGATACCACCCGGACGAGCGTAGGAAATAACGAAACCACGACGCAGTTGGTGATACAGACCTTCGTTTTTCATCAAAACACCATTATGACCCTTGACTCTACCTCCACGCATGAACATAAGTTCGTATGCTTCCATCTTAGCCAATTCAGCCAAACAGAACAAAGACACCGTATTAGCTACACGTGCTGTACGCATATCAATGCTTCCGTCACCAAGACGAGAACCGATAATAGCATAACTTGCATCACCTCCTCTGATTTCAGAAAGCTGACGAACTTTCTGGTAAGCTTTGTCGATGAAATTCTGTGTGCGTTCGTCCGCATAAGCCAAAGACTTAATACCGGCGTACATAGTCGTTTCACCTTCAACACCACGGTGTCCACCAAGCGTAAATTCACAAGTCATAGAACCGGCCTTAGAAGCACCTCCTACGCCAGAGAACTGAGTAGAGAACTCACCAAGAACGTTTGTCACCTTCCAGTATTTAATACCGGCACGAAGCATGTCTTTCGGGAAGTATTTAGCACGAGAACGACCCCACAGCTTACACCAGTATCTCCAGTTCTCACCTTCTTGTTTCGGAGGACGCTCTGTAGAGATAAGGGCCTGGCAACCATTAATCACATCGTAAGTAATAACATCTCCTTGTTTAAATTGTGCATTCAACACAATTTCGAAGAAGCTTTCATCAATACCAGGTTTTGCATATTTCAAAGACGTGTCTTCTACTGTAACCACCTCATACGTTTCTGATACCGGAAGATCATAACGGAATGAACCATTGATACCATTTACGGTAATAGTAGCATCCTGTTTGATCATACCCATATACATAGGCAGAGGATAGTTTGTAATGTTAGAAAACAACTCAAGCATACCCAGATGGTTCTTATCCGGATCTTCGTAGTACCAATCTTCTAAAGAGCTAAGATCGTGTTCTACGATACTTTGCTTAACGACTTTAGCATCGGTATATCCAATCACCGTGTCACCATTCATGGTGGCCGGGAAATTTTTTGTTAAAAGTACATTAGCCATGAACGAAAAAATGTTTTAATTTTTAATCTATACTAATTTCATCGAACTTCACACCTTGAACTTGATCACCTCTATCATCTACCGGAGCCACCCTCTTGTCTTTATTCGTGTGGCTGATGAGCTTATAAATTTTCTTTTTCTCATCAACTACAGCTTGATTAGACTTCTGTTTTATGAACTCTCCTGGGTTCATAAGAAACATAATCAAATCTGGTGCTTCTTCCGGATTCATCATCATCTCCCTTACCCTATTAAATGCTTTGGTAATTCCGGGATTCGATTCAGAAGGTTTTAGGGCAAAATCAAGAGCTTTAGATACCATAGTGTCATTTAGCTGATACTTTGCCTGGATAGAAGACTTAAGGTCTTTCTTATACCTTCTAAAATCTTCTGCATCCTTCGCCTTCTTTTCGGCAGCCTCTTTAGTACGTTGCTGGATAATATCATCCATTCTCTTATCAAGCTCAGCCTTGTACTTTATAGCCTTTGCTTCAACATACTCTTCACCTTTATTGATAATGCCTTTGAAAAACTCATCAGCTTCATCTTTAGGCAACCCAAGAAGATCAACATAATGGCGAACAATCTTTATCTGATCTGCTTTGTTTTCAATGTCAAGCTTTTCTATAGGAGCGACATTCGTATCATATTGCTTAAGAATATCAACGATATTCGCGCCGGCCTTATCAGCCTGGATAAGCTTCTTAGTAATATCAGAAACAGAGGTAACATCTATCTTATCCTTAACAATGTCCTCTTTCTGGATTTCAAGGACTGTAGATAGTATGTCACACAATGAATCTTCTTTACTAAAATCAAGATCATTGATAGTAATCTCTTCGCCGTTTTCACCGCTAAACACCACATCTTTCAAATCGGGAATGATTCCCCTTGAAGAAAGGGCATCTAATACTTTTCTGTAATTGACAACCGGAGTCTCTACCTGATCCTGATTAACATCAACTACATTCTCTTTTCCTTTTTTATCCTCTTTAGGATCAGGAGTAGGATCAACAACCAGCTCTTCTTTAATTTGAGAGCCTTCTTCTACAGGCTTCTCATCTTTTTTAGCCGGTTCATTACCATTAATAGGCAGAATATCTTCTTCCCTATTATAAACATCATCAACCGGACCGATACTAAAAATATCGTCCAATTCTACTATTCCATTTTTTTCTAATTTTCCCATACTGCAAAAATATTTAAATACCTATATTTCAGACAAAAAACTTATAAGTGTTTAATCTTCACTAAAAATTAAATATCCCCAAATTTTATTAGAGATTTTCTAATGAAATTTGGGGATATTTAATCCTTAATTCTTATTGATTCCGGCTACATATCTTTTGGTGGCATCTTCCCTCGCTCGTTGAGCAAGCTCTTTGGATTTTAATTTTAACTCTTCCATTTTCATTCTCATTTCATCATCATGAAGTTTGGAATCGTTTTCAATTTTCTTATCCTCTATCCTTTCCTTACTTTCTATATCAGCTTGCCTTACGGTCTGATCTGAAACAGAAGCCAGGAAGTTGAGGGAGGTGGCGTCACTCTTGGCGTCTGCCGCCCTGCCTGCCGCCTGGATCTTCTCTTGGAGTATCCTGTATTGACCTTTCTTGTCTTCCAAAGCAAGTTCATGCTGACGTTGCTTATCCTTCTCAGCAGCTTCAGCTTGTATCTGTTGCTGGTTAAGCTGCATCTGATTCTGTTGTTGCTGCTGCATCTGACGCTCGTTGTATGCGCGAGTATTCCTTGCATTCTGTATAAGCTCTACCATAGAATCTGATGTGAAGATAGATGCAAGATCGTAGATATCGCCTCCGGCTGTATTTAGCTGCAACATGAAAGTTTTAAATTTCTCAAGCTCATCCCTTTTCTTGGAATTAGATAATGCCTGAACACCAAGATGCCTTAGACTAAGACCATCGGTTCCTATAGATAAAAACGCTCTGGTAAGGTCACTTTTTGTGTACATTACAGAAATATCCTTTCCTTCTTCCTGGCATTGTTGAGCGACAGCCAGATGAAGATCAAGAGCGCGTTTCTTGAAGTAACCGAAGTTATCAAAGTATATCTGTGTTTGTAACATAGATGCTGTAACGCCCTGCTGGACCCCGGTGGCGGTCTCATACCTGTTGGGGCCGTTAATTACTTGAGGCGTGATACCAACCATTTCAAAACACTTCATCCTCGACCATTCAGCAAGCTCCATTCTTGTTTTAAGCTGCTCTGTCTGCGACAAATCATAGACGGAAAACTGGTTGAAAGGAATGCCGCCTTTCGTGTTTTGAGATGAGGTATCTAATGTCAGAGCACCTACAGACTTAGCCACATCAAGAAGGTTAGCCCATATATCAGCCACATCTTCACCCAAATCCTTATATTCACTTGGAACCAGATTAATATCCCCTAAGAAGAATTTACCAATCTCCTTTTCAAGAATATTGTTTATCTGATTTATGGAGAAATTATAAAATATTTGATATGGCTGAATCCTGTTGGCCATAGAAGTACCGATATATCCGGCAACGGGTAGAACAAAGTCATAGATGTTGCTATCCCCTTTTATCTGGTGATCGATAGGTTCTCCATCCAGATACAGGTTGTCCTGAGCGAGAGCACCGCCGCTGATCTTAACCCCGTACCTTACCTGTGGAACGTAATCTACGAAATAGGTATTAATCTCCGGGTTCTCCATTCCTTTACTCATGGTTCTGGTAATTTTCTTAATACCATTTTCCTGTAAAAAGTCTTGAAGAAGCTCGTCGGTTACCATTTCGGTAGTTACTAATCCGGTTTCAGTTTGGTAGGTAATTACATACACCTGAGCCGGGGATACCCAATATGATTCAGTTACCTGATACAAATCACTACGAACATGTTCGTCGCTTAAACTCTGGGCACGGTTATAATAATTACCATGCTCTAAATTTGGCATGAATCTGGTTCTGTGATATTCGTTACCATTACTATCGTATCCGGTATATGTGCCGGCTGGAATACCGTAATAATCCTCATAAGCTTTTATAGAGGCATAATCATTATATCCTTTCCAAGGTATTACCTTATTCTGATATAACATCCCTACACTCGCCGATTTGGATAAACTTACATAGCTTCCATTATCACCATTATAATAAGTGCCATTGAAATTATCAGCACCTCCTATAAGCTTTTGCTTGTCTTTTGCCGTAAGAAGATGCCCCCACCTTACTATAATATCATTGGCAGTATAATAATGAACACGACCAATATAATCCCCATATTGAGGATACTTGCTATCTAATGTCTTAGAATAAAACGTATTCAACGGAGACCACCTCTCAGGCTTATAATAGTCGTATCCTACATGATAATTTCTAAAGCAACGACCGGTAAGGAGATAGTCAATGAAATTCTCGGTATCTATCTCATCCATGTAAAAACGCCCCCTGTCCGCTTCAAGCGTATGAGAACCCCATATAACCTCGGCAGTCTTCCATTTTGTATTCATGAAATTCTCTATCTCAGGAGGGGTCATAGATGCTTTCACCTCTTGTATCTGTTGAGCATAAGCCTGCTTTTCTCCTTCGCTGGCAAAATTATTATAATCCGGATCCAATCCTCTATTTAATAACTCTTGCCTAACCCTTCTGTCCAATTCCTCTCTAATGTAATTATGAAGAAGATTCTCCTTCGTGGCAGAATACTGATTCACTTCAGATTCATCCAATCCAACTACATTATACTTGTCAGAAAGGTTGCCCAACCATCCTACAAAAGCGTTTACGATCGTACCTATTATATCATAATGACGTAAGAATGATGGAATATTTACATTGTCCCTTATAGACTGAACATCCTTAAGATAAGGAATTACATCTTTCAGCTCCATAAAGGATAACTTACCTTCCATCATCCTATAAAAATCCTTGAACTTCTGGTTCTCATCAAGCTGCTTCAAACCAATCAATTCAAGAGAATCCATAGTGGCTTTAAACCACTCCTTGGTTTTTCTCTTAGTCGGTATCGCCTGCACCGGCAACCCTGAAAATACTCCTCTGGCCGGAAAAGCCTGATCTCTGTTAAAATACTCCATGAGCTATGTTATGAAAAATGTTAAATTCAATAAAATCTATTATGTTTCTTTATAAGTTTCCAAATATACTCATTTCGTAAAATACATTCGTAATCCTTACCGGGTTAAACAATAACCCTCTATCGATTATCCTACGAATTGATTCACAGGAATCACCGACTACTTTTCTCATAATGTTTAATGCCCCATTGACATCTGCATTTATGAGTTTTCCTACTGAAGATTGAAATAATCCTCGTTTCTTTCTTCTTCCTAAATAGCTATCATGTTTTCCTATCTTCTCAAATGCCAATGAATCACATTTTGAAGTATATGACTCTTCATGAATAACTATTTCAATACCAGCTAATTCACATTTATATTCTAAGTAACTTACCAATCTCGCAAAAGGGATTTGTGTGAATTTCTGGTTATTCCTTTTTCCCATATTCACATTCTGTTTCCATCCCTTGTTATAGCCTACAACTAATTTTGTTATCTTAGAATCGACAAGCAAATCAACTATCTTTCTACTGATTTTATGAAAGACATCTTCTACGTACTGTTCCCTATCATAATATAATTTCTTTATTCGCTTTGTTATTCCTTTTATCTTTTGTAAATCCTTGATACTATTTAATTTAGCAAGTGTTTTATTAAATAATTGATTGTATGATTTAACAAATTTACCACTAAACAAAACAGTAAAATCCTCACTTACTAATGTTGCAAGATTATCAATCCCTAAATCGATTGAAGCAACTTTCTCTTCCCTACATTTAGATACTCCAGTATCTTTTACCTCATAAATGATTTCTATTTTATATCCACACGCTAATGGTTTTATTCTAATCTGTTTGAAATCTTTTATCAAATCAGAATACTTTTCATATTGAGGAATACTTATTGAAATATCTTTTGATAGGATTATTTTTCCATCTTTTATTTTGCAACTCTGATTCGTGTAATACAAATTAAATTCAGATCCTCTTTTTCTATAACTTGGAAGGCCTGGTTTTTCCCTATATTTATTATAATTTTTCTTGTAATCTTGGACCGATTTGTAGTAACCTTTAATGTTTTTATCAAGAATACGAAGAATTTGTTGTGAACATTGCGCCTTTAATAATTTGTAATTAATATCTCCATCCAAATTCTTGGTATTTTTCATGATAGCATCAAGTTCAAAATAGGACAACCACTTATCTTCTTTAGAAAGTGTTTCTCTGAAAATATACAATGCCTGATTGTACAAGTTGTTGCTAATCTTGCATAAAGATGATATATTTTCATTTTGTCCTATGTTAAACTTATATACTAATCTCATGATTTTTAATACATTAAATGCTATTTACAAACCATACATCTAAGATACATATTCCATTTATATTACAGAATAGAATCAATTATTTTTAATGTTATTTTACATTATATGTTTTTTTCACAAAGATAGGTAAATTGTTCTACCTATCTCATTTTGTAAGGGTTATGTCTTCTTACCGTAAATCCTTTGACCTGCTCTGTCTTCCTGCGCTCTCTCTTCTTTTGATTCTCCTTTTGAGTCGTACTTTCAGGCATGTAACCCATATCATCATAATACTTAGCCAGAAGAAGAGCGTGGCCGAAGGCTATGATACGGTCGGTGTTGACCCCAGGGCCGAAGGCTATGATCTCATCAAGAAGTTCTATATCAGGGATACGGTAAATACCTTTCTGCGTTATTTCATTGCCATCATCATCATACCCAACAACAACATCCTCCCAGCAATATTGAATAACGGTATTGAAAAGCATTCGCTGATTGGGAACCGTAGGAGCCAAACCAAGCTTGTTGTTCTGACGGGCGCCAGCACGGATAATCTTGCCGGCAAGACGTTCACCGTCTTCCAACAACATGAGTTGCTTATTTCGTCTCGTAAGATACAGTTCATACATTCGGTCGGCATTCTCCATAAGACACTTGGCTCCATACGCTTCTTGAAGTATTTCACAATTACGACAAAAATCATCAGAAGATGGAGGACGTGATGCGTATGATGCTACTATGCAATAGGCAAATGGATCGTTGATTTTTACATATCTTTTAAGTACATAAAACGAACCAACAGAATCAGTATCAGCCTTGTCAGATTTATAGGGGTCGCAATTATGGGTAGTTATGTGATGACACAAATAAGTATGCGTATCACAATCGAAATTATACACAGGACCAGAATACAATCTCTTCTCTATACTTTTAATCCTTATATAAATATAATCACCATCATTGCTTATAAAACAACCCTTTTTCTTAGCCTTGATTATTTTATCCGGAATAATAATGCCATCAAGCTTAACACTATTTATACAAAATGATAGTAATTTCAATATACCATTTGTACCAAAAGATAAATAATACAAACAATTACTTTTCTTAAAATGACCTTGAATGACATCAGATCTATCATTTTTATTAATTTTTATGTTAGAAACTATTCCTATTGAAAACAAAATGTCCTGTACACTCTCTAATAATTTTAAATTACAACTTGTGTATTCGATAGTATATAATTTCTTACCATTAACGGCATAACAACAACCATCCGTATCAAGATATCCACACAAAAAAGAGGCCTTATATTCATGAGGTATATACTTGACCCATTCCGGTATAAATTTTCCATTAGCATATTTCCCAAATGTAGAATCCATCCATATTGCAAACTCCTTTACACCGCAAAATATCTCACAACTATTATCCCTGAATCTTTTATTAGTATATTTACCAAAACAGGATTTACATATATCATCTATCTTCTTTATAAACTTATCATTATTTTTATGAGTACTTATATATATACCTACATGATATTTATCTATCCTTGAATGACCATTACCTATCCAAGCTCCTATTAGATACCATAAATCATCAGACATTACATAAGGGAATAATTCTTTACAAGGATATATCTCCTTTCTGTAAATATTCGGATATTTAATCCACATTCCACTCTTTACATCAGCTACTTTAACAAAATCAAAGCTAAATAAATCCTCACATATTATTTTACCATTTTTAAGTTTATTGTCACTAACGTATAATGGATGCTCTTTTGTAAAACGTGTTATTGAAACTCCATTATACATTTTAACATCATATACGTCTTCATCTATCTTATTATATAATAGTCTTTTATAAATAGAAACATATTCCCCATCTTTATTTACAAGCCTATCTTCATATTTTACATCTTCGACACATTTCCATCCTTTATCTGTTAATACCTTCTCCCCTGGAAGCAAACATCCACTCACATATGTGAAATCAAAAACACCTCCATCTTCTGGTGGGTCTTCGTATATAACAATAGGAGCATCTATGTTTCCACCTTGGAACGGATAATCAACAAGCTGTTTATCACTAAAATGGTAACCCATCCTCATTCCGTCAGTCTGATATATATCTACTGTTTTTCCTGGTCTTCCTTCTTCCAAAAGTCTATTCTTATGCTTCAGGGCGTCCTCAACAGGAAACCTATTTACATTCGTATTAAGGAAACAATCATCTATAGACAAAGGGAATGCCATTCGTTCCTGGACGTATAAAGCTCTATCCTTTTTGACAAGTTCATCAAGACGTGATTTTATCTTCTTAGTATTATCATCAAATTTTGATACCTGAATGTCTATTTTCTTAAGACCTGTAGCTTTCTCTATTCCAAGGTACTTATCTAAGGTTGTTGTTTCCTTATCATAAGCATGAGACATCTGAGCAGGAACAAAACAACCGGATTGACTAATACGCCAAGTTGGTTTTAAACAACGTTTATTAAGCAGATCATAATCCATGACAATAAACCCGTATTCAGCAGGGTTATTCATCACTTTTTGAGCATCTTGAGACTTTTCAACGTTGCCGCCCGTACCGGAGCATATCATCATCCCCCTCATTCTACCGTGCATCATATGGGCAGGACGACCTTGTAAGTATGCTGCTAAGAACGGGAATTTACCTACCTCATCATAAATAGACGTATATGGTGTTCCAGATGCGGTCTTAAGAGAAGCACCAGCTTTACCGCTATCAATATTGGTAATACGAATACGAGCGTGAACGTCACGAATATTGTTCACCGTCTTAGTACCCATAATAACCTCTTTAAACCAATCATTACCTGTTCTATTTATTCTTAGATAAGGATGTATATTATCAAGACCAAACTCAAGATACTCACCAAGACTCATAAGGTCCTCCTTGCTTGACCCAATAACATTATGCGTCAAATTGTACGTCATTGTAGCATTACGAGCCAAAAACGAGCTCATTATGGCCGTATTATGAGTAACGATGTAATTGGTGGTCAAAAATAAATGAGAGTCATTATCAACGGTTATACAAGTGGCATGCTCCTTTCCGTATATCGATATGGATCTTATTTTTAATTCCTTACGATTCCTTGATAGTATAAGTTTGTTCCCCTCCAATTTAGCATACCAACCTGAAGCCCAAAACATACGTTGTACAAAATTTATGACATCCATGTCAATATGAGACAACATAAGCTCTTCTTCTCCGGTTACTACGTTTCTGAAAGAACGAATGAAGTTTTCTATAAAATCTTTTTTTTGATCTATAGACGATCTTAAAAATTTCTTACAAATGTATTTATCAAAAAACATATCCCCACCATAGCCACCGAGATAAGCCGCCAGCATCGAGGCGTAGGCCGACGGAGGAACCGGCAGCTTTGCCGTAGGGTAGTTCAGGGCCTCACCTACCGGAATAGACATACTCTTATAATCTAATCCAGCTATGGCTCTAAGACTCCTAACATGCCATTTTCCGCCATGATTGACGCGCCATTGATGATTACCGCAGCAAATAACGTTACGACCGTCTTCGAATACGACTCTGTAGGTAGTTGCTTTTCCTTGGGGATAAACACCTACGACCTCTACCAAATTCCCTTTATCGTCATATATCTTATCTCCTACAACGATATTTCCTATCATCTTTTCCCGGTCCTCAAGATAAAGTATCTCAGAATCAAGAAGGGCTTTTCCAAAACGACGGCACCCGAACATGAATATTCCTTTATTCTCTTCTTCAGCCTGCTTTAGAAATTCGGCAAACATCCATTCATTATCACGAAGCTGCGAATTTCCAGGAATACGATCATCTCCTACGTCAATCATCATCTTCCAGAAATTGATATGCCAGTATAGCCAAGGATGGATAAATACCCCATTTATGGTAACACCGTTAAGGAGTTTCATAGCCTCATTCTCCCAGAATTGCTTGACATCATCGTCTTGCTCTTCATAAGAATAAAGGTCATTCCATAACGGAATATCGTTACCCATATTTATATAAAGTTCTTTACTGTTAAAATTCATGACAAAACTACTTATCGAGCTTGCTCTTAGCTTCATTCTTAACAAAAGACTGAATACCTGATACTGTTTGTCCTCCTTTTAGGCTTTTCTTGTTTTTGGCAGCCTCAAGCTGATTATAGACATCCATTATCCCACACATCTTAATATAAGATTCAGTCCATTGCATTAAGCTATCAGACAAGCTTTTTTGAAACCTAAATTCTTTCTCCCTCTTATCGGAATCTTCTATTTTATCCCAAGGGTTTTCAGATAGATAACGTTCAGCCTTATCTATCTGATCCCTTAATACAATAAGTTTCCTATCTACGTAAGAAACATCATCGTTAGTCGGCTTTCTTGCTTTCATTGTTCACGATTTTTAAAAAAGCCTCATACTGAGACTTAAGCATATTAAACCTATCTTCAAGAGAAGATGGATCAACACGATACTTACACATGTTTTTTATTCCTTCCTCAACAAATTCATCCTTGAACGCAACAGAATCAGTATTATTGTCAACGTACATAATAAAATCTGATTCTCCGTCGTTTACTATCCTATCAAGAACCTTCTTGCTGTCATTATCTATATTAAGATCATGACCGGCGTTAATAGATAACCTGTAGACGGTCTTGACAGAAGAAGATACTTTCATTATCTCTTGTTGATACAAGTTGGTCATAAACGACTTTTCTTCTAAATCAATAAAGTCTTCTAACTCTATGTTGTCTTCCTCATCCTTCTTCCTAATAATATCCTTAGTTAGCTCTTCCATCTCCTCTCCCACCCTGTCTTGCTCAGACAGTAGATGGTTGTAATAAGAAATAAGATGCTTTATATCTGAATCAAAATCAATCTTCTTCATTATCAAGAACCTTTTTATCGTAAATAATAACGTCCATCAACTCCATTGATAAATTATAATCAGCCACTTCAAAAAGCTCGCTATCTGTCAACGTCCTTAAAAAAGAAACAGATAATCCT
>ULSK01062465.1_pt1 | contig 12106 bp, 9 predicted proteins | sample 1956311 | NCBI WGS metagenome assembly ULSK01 (sample SAMEA4835706, study PRJEB28245) | human gut metagenome | biome: gut microbiome; material: fecal sample | place: Denmark | collected 2008 | reverse complement strand
TTCTGGGCCAGCAACTTCTCCGTCGGCGTGGCCATCTTCTCGGCCGTCAACCGCTACCTGGCCAAACTGATGAACCAGTTTCCACAGTATGACGTATCCATGACCGAGACCCACCACGTCCATAAGCTCGACGCACCGTCGGGCACCGCCATCACCCTGGCAGAGGAGATCTGTCAAAATCTGGACCGCAAGACGGAATGGAAGAAGGGCACCACCACCTGGGACGACGGGCGCATCGAAGGAAAGTCGGTCCACAGAGACGACCAGCTGCTCATCGACAGCGTCCGCCACGACGAGGTGCCGGGCATCCATAGTGTCCACTATGACAGCGAGGCTGACGAGATCACCATCACCCACTCTGCCCACTCGCGCAAGGGCTTTGCCCTCGGAGCGGTGCTGGCTGCGGAATATACGCTCACCCACAACGGACTGCTCACGACGAGCGACCTCTTCCAATTCTAACCTCCAGGTCGCTCCTGATTCATACGAAAAACTAACAATCTCATGATAGACAAAGAAAAACAAAAACTCGACCCGAAGAAGCAATGGGCGAAGTTTATCATCGTAGGAGGCCTCTACCTGCTCTTCCTCCTTTGGGTACAAAGCTGGTTGGGACTGGTCGTCCTGCCGTTCATTTTCGACAACTACATTACCAAGAAGATACGCTGGACGTGGTGGAAGGACTCCGAGGGCCCCGTGCGTATGGTAATGTCGTGGGTTGACGCACTGATCTTTGCCCTCGTGGCTGTCTATTTCATCAACCTCTTCCTGTTCCAAAACTACGTCATTCCCTCCTCTTCCTTAGAGAAGAGCCTCCTCACGGGCGACTACCTCGCCGTCTCCAAGGTGAGCTACGGACCGCGCATCCCGCAGACACCGCTCACCATGCCGCTCACCCAGCATACCATGCCAGTCTTCAACTGCAAGAGCTACATCGAGTGGCCTCACTGGGACTACCGCCGCGTGAAGGGTCTGGGACACGTAGAGCTCAACGACATCGTCGTCTTCAACTATCCTGCTGGCGACTCCCTGCTGAGCAACGAGGCCTATCAGGCTCAGGACTACTACCAGATGGTCTATAACACGGGCGAAAGCCTCCTCATGCAGCAGCAACCGGACATCAACCTCGCCACGATGAGCCTCCTGCAACAGCGCGACTTCTTCAACAAGGCCTACGCCTTGGGACGCAACTATCTCGTGCAGAACCAGGCCGTCTATGGCGTGATCGACTCGCGCCCCACTGACCGCCGCGAAAACTATGTAAAGCGCTGCGTCGGAATGCCTGGACAGATGTTGCAGATCAAGAACAAGATCGTCTATCTCGACGGCAAGCCCAACAAGGAGCCGGAGAACGTGCAGTACACCTACCTCATTAAGTGGCGCGGCGTGACAGCAAGCGAACTTCTGGGACAGCGCTATGACGACCTGCGCAAGGAACTCAACATCAGCGAGGAGGACGTACAGAGCCTCAGCTACCTCCACGGCGCGGACGTGGAGCGCGGCACCATCCTCAACGACGCCATACTGAAAGAGTATGACGGCTACATGCCGCTCACGAAGCGTGCCGCACAGGCCCTCAAGCAGAAGGGGCTCGTCGCTGCCATGCGTCCCGTCACAGACCGCGACGTCTTCTCGGGCATGGTCTATCCGCTCGACGGCTACACACAGTGGACGCGCGACAACTATGGTCCGGTATGGATTCCGAAGAAGGGAGAGAGCATCAAGCTGACCCTCGCCAACCTGCCTATTTATGAGCGCTGCATCCATGTCTATGAGGGCAACGACCTGGAGGTGAAAAACGGCAAGATCTTCATCAACGGCAAGCAAGCCTCATCCTACACCTTCAAGATGGACTACTACTGGATGATGGGCGACAACCGCCACAACTCTGCCGACTCACGCTACTGGGGCTTCGTGCCTGAGGACCACATCGTCGGCAAACCGCTCTTCGTCTGGTGGTCGAGCGATCCCGACCGCCATGGTTTCAGCGGCATACGCTGGTCGCGTCTCTTCACATGGGTCGGAAACATCAAGTAAGGATGCTGACTCCAATCCACCACCACAACCACATGCCCCACCCCCTTGCGGGTGGGGCTTTGCTCTGTTCGGCCTACTTCGCCCCTATCCAGTGGTGGCAGAAGGTGTACCGCCACCAGAGCGTGTACATAGAGGGCTGCGACCACTTCGTCAAGCAGACCTACCGCAACCGCTGTCTCATCGCCACGGCCAATGGCACACAGTCGCTATCCGTCCCCGTAGAGAAGCCCGCTGACGGACGACTCGACAAGACACGAATGCGAGAGGTGCGCATCAGCGACCATGGCGACTGGCGACGGATCCACTGGAGTGCGCTCTGTGCGGCCTACGGCGAGAGCCCATTCTTCGAGTATTATGCTGATGACCTCCACCCCTTCTTCGAGCGGCCTTGGCACTACCTCCTCGACTTCAACACCGCCATCACCCATACACTCTGCACGCTGATCGGCTTCAAGCCAGATATACACGAGACTACCCAGTATCTTTCCACACCCCTCGACGATCGCCTCGGCCTGACGGACTACCGCGAGGCTATCCGCCCGAAGCACGCCTTGCCTGACCCAGACTTCTCACCGCGCCCCTACTATCAGGTTTATGCACAACGGTTCGGCTTCCAGCCCAACCTCAGCATCCTCGACCTGCTCTTCAATATGGGCAACGAGGCCGTGCTCTATCTATAAGGGCGTTACTATAAAAGGAGTAGAACGGTCTCCCATGACCGTACCACTCCTTTTGCTATTAGCAAACATCAACATGCGACGAAACTCTTCCTTACTAACAACAGGAAGCTTCACATTACCCGTCATTGCCTATTTCCCTTCTCACTTTCTGTCATTTGCTACTCTGTCAAAAACTGACAAAGCAGAAAAAACACCATTTCAACGGATTTTCATATGATGAAAGTACATATAAAAAGTGTTTGAGAGAAGAATGAGGAAAGTTTACTGGTAATCAGTTACTTTCCTCATTTTGGTTAAAAGTGGCGAGGACAGACGAAGACGGGAATACGACAAGATGAGACAGAGAAACGTTACCTATCTGTAACCTATATCCCCAATGGTGAATGATGAGGTTCGGAAGAATAAGGAAGGTTACGAATTGAATTTGAATACTCTGATTTATAGTGAGTTACTGATGAGTAACGTAAGATTTTTGGTTACGAACCAAATTTGCCGTGTTCTGCAGTGAAATGCGTAGCAAGAAAAGACTCTTCATGTATTAATTTTGAACGCAAAAAAGAATGACGTTATGAAGAGTATTGGGATCAAAGCACTTTTGCTTTCTTCATAATAGGATAACCAAAAGCAAGAAATGACTGCGCCGACATTTATTAACAACCCTTAGACAAGCCTCGGGATTGTTAATGGAAATTTTCTCTGTTTGATCGATTTGAGTTGGTTGTCATAAAGTAAAAACAGTCAAGAGGCTGTGCTAACGATGTTGGCACGGCCTCTTGACCCTTTACAGCAATGCAGGCAACTCGAAGAGACGGATACCGTTGCTGCCTTTGATGAGAATGGTGCGTCCCGATGGCTGCTCCTCGGCGATAGCACGCCGCACGGCCTCAACATCAGGGAAGGTGCGGTAAGCAGTGTTGGTGGCAGCAAACTCGGGACCCACGAGCCACACGTCGTGGAAGCCGTCGTGCGCCAGGAGGTTCACAATGCGCTGGTGCTCTTCGGCAGAGGCCTCGCCAAGTTCGCGCATATCACCGAGAATAGCCATTTTGTGGTCGGCCTCGGTGAGACGGAAATTCTCTATTGCCGCCGCCATACTCGACGGATTGGCATTGTAAGCATCCACTATGAGGCGGTTGCGGTCGGTCACGGTCAGCTGCGACCGGTTGTTGCTCGGCTGATAGTCCTCCAGGGCCTGGGCTGCGTCCTGTGGCGACACGCCGAAATGGAGACCAATGGCAATGGCGGCGAGCATATTGCTCATGTTGTAAGATCCGATGAGCTGAGAGCGCACCTCCAATGGCTGCGGTGTGAGGGCCGCGGCGGCCTGGAAAGAGAAATGGAGGAAGGGGGCACAGGAGATCAGTGTGCCACGGACGTCAGCGGTAGAATCCGTGCCGTAGGTGACGACGCGGTCAAACTGGCGCTCGGCAGCCATCTCCATCAGATCGGCATCGCTCTCGTTGAGAAAGAGGAGGGCGCCATGGGCCCGCATGAAATCATAGAGTTCACCTTTCGTCCGTTTTACACCCTCGAAAGATCCGAAGCCCTCCAAGTGGGCACGCCCTACATTGGTGATCATGCCACAGGTCGGCTCAACATAATCCACAAGCTGCTGTATGTCGCCCGGATGGGAGGCTCCCATCTCCACGACCGCTATCTCATGTTCCGGCGTGATCTGAAGCAGCGTACGCGGCACGCCTACATCGTTGTTGTAGTTGGCCTCGGTGTGGAGCACACGGTATTTTTTGGCCAAGACCGCGGAAACCAGTTCCTTGGTTGTGGTCTTACCATTCGTACCCGTGATGCCGATGACAGGAATGTCAAACTGGCGGCGATGCTCACGGGCCAGTTCCTTATAGGTAGTCAGCGCATCAGTCACGACGATATAGCGTGCGTCGCCAGCCACGGCATATTGCGGTTCATCAACCACGGCATAGCTACAGCCCTTCTCCAAAGCCTGGGCGGCAAAACGATTGCCGTCGAAGGATGCACCCTTGAGCGCGATGAAGAGACTGTTCTCTGGGCAATGGCGGCTATCGGTCGTCACGCAGGAGCAGCGACGATATAGTGTGTAAAGTTCTTTGATGTCCATAATCTTGCAGATGATAAAAACGATACGGGGCGCGGTGGCACAGGCAATAGCTGCGCCCGACGGGTTCACCATCCTCCTGTATCCTGCCCCACTGCAAAAGTAATGCTAAAAGCTCAAACCCGCAAATTATCACCGATTATTTTGCAAATTCAAATTAATTATCTACTTTTGTCCGCTGTTGCAAAAAAGTACTGACACATGGAATATACAATACAAGTGAAGGGGGGGCTCGTCAGCCTTCGTGAACCGCAGGTCATGGGAATTCTCAACTGCACGCCCGACTCGTTTTTCGCCGGGTCGCGCGTACAGACCGAGGAGAGCATCGCCCGCCGTGCCAACCAAATCATCGAGGAGGGCGGCACCATGATCGACGTGGGTGGCTTCTCCACCCGCCCAGGCGGCGTGGAAGTGCCGGAGGAGGAGGAGATGCGCCGCTTGCGCTTCGCCCTGCCCATCGTGCGCCGCGAGCAGCCCGAGGCCATTCTCTCGGTCGATACCTACCGTCCCAACGTGGCACGAATGGTAGTAGAGGAGATGGGAGCCGACATCATCAACGACGTGAGCGAGGGTGGCATCACGGGCGTGGTCGATACGCCGCTGGAGCAGACGACCGACGAATATCCTGCCATTTTCCGCACGGTGGCAGCCTTGGGCGTACCCTACATCCTCATGTCGGTGAAGCCCACCATCCACGACATGCTCTTGGCTATGGCACGCGAGGTGCAGCAGCTCCGCGATCTAGGACAAAAGGATATCATCCTCGATCCTGGGTTCGGTTTCGGCAAGACGCAGGAGCAAAACTACGACGTGCTCCGCGAGATGAACCGTCTGAGTACGCTCGGCCTCCCCATCCTCGCTGGCATGAGTCGCAAGCGGATGATATTCCAGCCGCTGGGCACCAATCCCGACGGCAGCCTCAACGGCACGACCGTTGTCAATACGCTGGCTCTGATGAACGGCGCCTCCATCCTCCGCGTCCACGACGTCAAGGCGGCAACGGAGGCGGTACGCCTCTTCGGCTGCTACCAGGCTGGATCGAAGAAATAGTACCGAGGCTGCAATAGAGAGAATTCTCGCCAATCCCCCACCAACAACCCAGACACAGTCATGTTTTTTGAATTTGGAATCAAAGACGTAATCGACATTCTCCTTGTCGCCCTGATGCTCTACTATCTCTACCGGGTGATGAAGGAATCGCGATCGCTCAATGTGTTCATCGGCATCATGGTCTTTGTCCTCGTCTGGCTCTTCGTGAGCCAGGTGCTGGAAATGCGTCTTCTGGGCAGCATCATGGACAAACTCGTCTCCGTCGGTGTCATCGGCATCATCGTCCTCTTCCAAGAGGAAATACGCCACTTCCTCTACAATCTCGGCGCACGCCGCCAGGTGCAGAGCGTGCTGCGCATCTTTTTCAGTAGCAAGGATGAAGAAAAGGCGGACAAGGAGGCCATCATGCCCATCGTGATGGCCTGTATGAGCATGAGCCGTGGCAAGGTGGGCGCGCTGATCGTCATCGAGCGGGGCATCTCGCTCAGCGACATCTGCGACACAGGCGACTATATCGACGCGCGCATCAACCAGCGCCTCATCGAGAACATCTTCTTCAAGAACTCACCCCTCCACGACGGTGCGATGGTGATTACGAAGAAGCGCATCCGGGCCGCTGGTTGCATCCTTCCCGTGAGTCACAACCAGGACATTCCCAAGGAACTGGGACTGCGCCACCGTGCCGCCATGGGTATCTCGCAGGACTCCGACGCCATAGCCATCGTCGTCTCCGAGGAGACGGGACGTATCAGCGTGGCTATCAAGGGAGAATTTCAGCTGCGCCTCTCGGCAGAGCAATTGGAGAGCGTGCTCACCAAGGAGATGATGCCCGCCACCTAATCTTGGATCCGCTGACGGACATCCTGGCTGATCGTAGCGGGATCGACAGGACGAAGGCCGTCGGGAGAAAGAAGAAGAAGGAGGTCAGCCAACTCGGCAGCCAACTGGAGGTCGTGGGTAGAAAGGAGGATAGTCTTGCCCATGGTGTGGGCCAAGCGCGAGAGCAGCCGGAGCGTGTCGATGCGACTGTGGAAGTCGAGGAAGGCCGTCGGCTCGTCGAGAAGAATGATGGGGGTCTCCTGAGCCAAGGCGCGAGCAATCATCACCTTCTGACACTCACCGTCGCTCAGCGAGTCGATCTTACGGTCACGAAGCGGCCAAGCCCCCGTCTCGACAAGACTTTGGCGCACGGCCAGCTCATCGCGGGCAGCAAGGTTGCCCCAAAAGCCCGTATAAGGACTGCGCCCCATGCCGACGAGGTCGTGGACGGTGAGTCCACCCATTTCGGGCCGCTGGGTGAGAACGATGGAAATAATCCGTGATCGCTCGCGCTGCGAGAGACTATCAGCTTCGCGGCTACCCAGCCAAATCTCTCCGCCCACCTTCGGCTGAAAGCCCGACAGGGTGCGCAGGAGTGTCGATTTGCCAATGCCATTGTCGCCGATGAGACAGGTCAGGCGACCTCCGAGGATAGTAATGTTAATATCACGGGCCACGACGGGACCACGGCGATAGCCGATGGAGAGATGGTGCAAGCGGATGTCCATGGCGCAAAAGTACGCATTTTATTTGGTTCTCTCACCATTTTTCACGATATTTGCAAACTGAAAAATCATATACTCACAGGATAAGAGTGAACTAACGACCAAGGATAAGAGTGAACGAGCAATGACAATCAACGAGAACGCCCAACAAGCCCTCCAGCGGCAAAAACTGCTGCTGCAGATGGAATATTACGCTGAGAAAGAGGCTTTCCGCAAACAGACGGAGGTTGTGGGAATGCAGCGCAAGGTGAAGCGCGGCGACGCATGGTTTCCCCTGCGTGTGGGCAAAAACTACTATAATAGCCTCAACCAGCGCGTGGTGGAGGTGTACAGAGAGCAAGACTTGGACATAGAGCACAATTTTGAGTTTGGTAAACCCGTAGTCTTCTTCCGCCAAACCACCGAGGGCAAACTCCATTTCTTTTCCTTCACGGGCACCGTCTCCTACGCCGATGGCGAGCGGATGGTAGTGGTCGTCCCCGATAGCGCTCCGCTACTCGATCTTCAGTCCGACGGCGGACAGAAGATCGGTTGCCAACTCTCGTTTGACGAGACGAGCTATCGCGAGATGCTCGACGCCCTCGACCGCGTGATCTCGGCAAAGGGCAATCGTCTGGCCTACCTGCGCGACCTCTTCTACGGTCCCCAGCCAGCACAGACCTATGGTTTCGGTCCAGTGCACCTGCCGTGGCTCAACGGCGTCCAGGAGCAAGCCGTCAGCGAGGTAGTGCGCGCCAAGGACGTGATGGTCGTCCACGGCCCCCCGGGCACAGGAAAGACGACGACTCTCGTCGAGGCCATCAACGAGACACTGATGCGCGAGAGTCAGGTGCTGGTGTGCGCACAGAGCAACATGGCGGTGGACTGGATCTCGGAGAAACTGGTCGATAGGGGCATTCCCGTACTGCGCATTGGTAATCCCTCGCGCGTCAACGACAAGATGCTGGGGTTCACCTATGAGCGACGCTTCGAGGCCCACCCCGACTATCCCCAGCTTTGGGCCATACGCAAGGCTATACGCGAACTGCGGGCACAGCGTCGGCGAGGCGGTTCGGAAAACTACCATCAGAAACTCGAAAGGCTGAAGAGCCGCGCCACAGAACTGGAACTACGCATCAATAGCGAGCTCTTCAACGAGGCACGTGTCATCGCCTCGACCCTGGTGGGGTCCAACAACCGGCTGATGCAAGGCCAAAAGTTCAACACGCTCTTCATCGACGAGGCAGCGCAAGCCTTGGAGGCCGCATGCTGGATTGCCATCCGACGAGCCTCGCGGGTGATACTGGCTGGTGACCACTGCCAGTTGCCACCCACCGTGAAAAGTATGGCCGCACTCAAGGGCGGACTAGGCAAGACTCTCATGGAGCGCATCGTAGAGCGGAAGCCCGCAGTGGTGACGCTGCTGAAGGTGCAGTACCGGATGAACGAGGAGATCATGCGCTTCTCCTCCGACTGGTTCTACCACGGCGAGGTGGTGGGTGCACCACAAGTGAGCCACCGTGGCATTCTCGACTATGACATTCCAATAGACTGGATAGCCGTAGAGGGCGAGGCGGGAGAAGGTGGCGAGGAGTTTGTCGGCAACAGTTTCGGGCGGGTGAACAAGCGCGAAGCAGAACTCACCCTCGACGTGCTGCGCCGCTATTTTGTGAAGATCGGCAAGCGACGCGTGCTCGACGAGCAGATCGACGTGGGCGTCATCTCTCCTTATCGTGCACAGGTACAGTACCTCCGCGCGCTGATCAAGAAGGACGCCTTCTTCAAACCCTTCCGCCACCTCCTCTCAGTCAATACAGTGGACGGTTTTCAGGGCCAGGAGCGCGACGTAATCCTCATCTCCTTGGTGCGTAGCAATGCCGAAGGCCAGATCGGCTTCCTCCGCGACCTGCGCCGAATGAACGTCGCCATCACCCGTGCGCGGATGAAACTCATGATTCTGGGCGACCCTGCCACGCTCTGCCGCCATCCGTTCTACAAGCGACTCTACGACTACGTACGATCCCACCCAAATTTGGGTGGAACGGAGGCAGCAGATCCCGAAGCTACTCCGTGATGATGATGCAATAGGGCATGGGCTTTTCCAGCTGCATGAAGGTGATAGTCGGCGCATCGTCCTTCATGTAGAAGAGCGTGCTGCTCTTGCCGTCGGCCTTGTCGGCCTTATACCCCATCTGCACGGCCTGCTGCTGAAACTGCTTGTAGCAAGCAGCGTTGAAGATGCAGAGATACAAGGACTTGCCGTTGGCGTCGAGGAGGATGAGGGAGGAGTTGCCTTTGGCAAACTTCGTGGGCAGGCCGTCCTTGGTCAGGTCCATGTTCTTCACCCAGGTGTATTCCTTGCCAAAGGCCGTCGAGACGCCCTTGTACTGGTAACCCTGCTTCGTGAGCAAGTCGTTGGCGGATTGTTGCCTGGGATTCTGAAAGATACGCACGGCCTGTGCCAGACTCACCACGTCGCTTTGCGCATGGACCGTCAGCGTGGCCGCCATCAGGAGGAACAGAAAAGAAAAGATCTTTGTTTTCATGAATGTCGTCTTTGGTGAGAGATGGTCGTCGGACTATTTCACTACGGTGGCCCGGACTACACGGATATCCTTCAGCGGGCGGTCGTGGTCATCGGTGGCAGCCTTCTCGATACGTTCCACGACCTCCAGTCCCTCCACGACCTCGCCAAAGACCGTATAAGAGCCGTCGAGGTGGGGTGTGCCGCCAAGCGTCTTATAGACCTCGCGGATCTCCGGCGTGAGTTTCACTGTCCCCTGCGTCATCTGGTCTATGCGCTGCTGCAGTTTGTCGAGCGACGCATCGTCCCACTGGCGTCCCCAGACAATATAAAACTGTGTGGCCGAAGAGCGGCGCTCCGGATTGACATCGTCGCCCTCGCGGGCTGCTGCCACGGCCCCGCGCTTATGAAACAGTTGCGGGAATCGGATCTCGGCCGGAACGGAGTATTTCTCCGGTGTGTCGCCGAGGAGCTTGCCCTGTGACGCACCAATGCTGCCGAGGTCGCCCGTCTGCACCATGAAATTGCTGATGACACGATGGAAAAGCACGCCGTCGTAGGCATGAGCCTCCACCAGTCTGAGGATGTTGTCACGGTGCTGCGGCGTCTCGTTGTAGAGCGCGATGCGCACATTGCCGCTGTCGGTCTCCAGGAGAATTTCGTGGCGCGGCTCGGAAGTCTGGGCTGACACGCCCAGGGCGATCGTCAGCAACAGGCTAAGCAGGAAGGTTGTCTTTCTTCTCATCTTATTATTTATTATTGATTTTTTACTTTTGTGGAACATGATCTTGAGGAACACAGAACAGCTGCAAGGCCATCTGCTTAGCAGCTGACCATGCCGTTGTCCTCTCGCAGTTTCTCGTTGGCGATCATCAGTTGGATGCACTCCTCCAAATACTTGTCCACCTTCTGTCCCACGCGGGGGAAACCAAACTGGTGGGCCACCACGCGTTTCAGTTCGTTGCTTGGGATGGTACCCTGCTGTTGGACAAGATAGGCGATACAATTGCCGATCTCGCAGGGTGGTATATCTTCTATCTCGCGCCCGCTGGCCTTGCGGTTTTTATTCCATCCTCTCAGCCGGTCCTCAGAGGTCCAGACCGTGGGATTGGTCTCAGAGTCTCCCTTATCGAAATAGCATCCCAAGGCCGCATGCCGCACCCAGTCGGTGAGACGGATCGTGACACGTGGTATTTTCCACTCCTTTGCGATGCGCTTGGCGAGGTAGCTGAGACGGATGGGCTGCTCCACCCTCACGATCTCCTTCACGCCCATAGTGGCGCGTCGGCCATTGAGAAGCAAGACCTCGAGGCCACCCACGCCGACGAGATGGTTTATCTCCGCCACCTCGTAAGTCTCCAGCAGCGATTCGTCCTCGGGGTAGATGATCTCCTCCGCCGAGATGTTAAACGTGGCGGAATGCTTTTGCTCTTGCGGCTGCTCCTTGGTCTCATAGGGCGAGAACAGGTCGCCGTCGTCGTCAGCCTCCTTCAACAACGCTTCCAGGGCCTGACACAGACGTTCGAAGGTCGCCTCGGGGTTGAGGAACCAGTCCACGCTCCAAAGGCGAAGCAGCTTCCAGCCCAGATGGCGAAGCACCTCGGGACGACAGATTTCGCGGTCGCGCACGGTCTTCGTGACATAATATTTCGGGTTGTCGCAGAGAATGCCACAGAGGTAGCTTCCCTCGTCGTGCGGATTGCGCACGGCGATATCGACCTTGAAGGCCGAGCGTCCCACATACAGATCGACCTGGTAGCCCCGACCTTGCAGCATCCGGGCCACTTTCTGGGTGACGGCGTCATTGGCCGTCTCCTCATTGCCCGTCTCCAGCGCTTCGGCCTGTAGGGCCAGGCGTCCCGTCTTCGCATACTCCAGGAAGCGTTTTAGTCCCACCACGCCCGCGGCCTGCGTTCTCCGCAGGTCGATCATCTCGGGCTGCAACGTCGAGAAGACAATCATCTCGTAGCGCGCGCGGCTCACGGCCACATTGAGGCGTCGCTCACCTCCTTGGTTGTTGAGCGGTCCGAAGTTCATCGACACCTTCCCCCGCTTGTCTGGACCGTAGCCCACACTGAAGAGAATGATGTCGCGCTCGTCGCCCTGCACGTTCTCCAAGTTTTTGATGAAGATCGGTTCCTCGGCGTCATAGGCCAACTGCTCCATCTCTGGATTTTTCGCCAGCATCTCGGTGAGAATATCC
>ULSK01003057.1_pt1 | contig 12192 bp, 9 predicted proteins | sample 1956311 | NCBI WGS metagenome assembly ULSK01 (sample SAMEA4835706, study PRJEB28245) | human gut metagenome | biome: gut microbiome; material: fecal sample | place: Denmark | collected 2008 | reverse complement strand
GACAAAGGTATTTTCCCGCAGGCTTTCTGCAAAATTATCCCCGACATTTTGGGCGGTGACCCGGAGTATTGCAACATTATGCATGCCGATGGAGCAGGTACCAAGTCCAGTCTTGCCTATATGTACTGGAAGGAAACCGGCGACCTGGGTGTGTGGAAAGGCATTGCACAAGATGCACTGATTATGAACATCGACGACCTGCTTTGTGTGGGTGCGGTAGACAACATTCTGGTATCTTCCACCATCGGACGCAACAAGCTGCTCATTCCCGGCGAAGTAATCTCCGCCATCATCAACGGTACGGACGAACTGCTTGCCGAACTCCGTGAAATGGGTGTAGGCGTTTATGCCACCGGTGGCGAAACAGCCGACGTGGGCGACCTTGTACGTACCATTATCGTAGACTCGACAGTGACCTGCCGCATGAAGCGCTCAGATGTTATAGACAATGCCAATATCCGTCCGGGCGATGTGATTGTAGGTCTGGCATCTTACGGAAAGGCTACTTATGAGAAAGAATACAATGGCGGTATGGGCAGTAACGGACTGACCAGCGCACGCCACGATGTATTCTCCAAATACCTGGCAGAGAAATACCCTGAAAGCTATGACAAGGCTGTACCCGAAGAGCTGGTATACAGTGGCAAGCTAAAACTGACAGACAGTGTCGAAGACAGTCCGCTGGATGCAGGAAAGCTGGTACTTTCCCCCACCCGCACCTACGCACCGGTAGTTAAGAAGCTGCTCGATGCGCTCCGTCCCCAAATCCACGGTATGGTACACTGCTCGGGCGGCGCACAAACCAAGGTACTGCACTTTGTGGGAGACAACTGCCGTGTCATCAAAGACAATCTCTTCCCCGTTCCACCGTTGTTCAAGACCATCAAGGAGCAGAGCGATACGGACTGGAGCGAAATGTACAAGGTGTTCAATATGGGGCATCGCCTGGAAGTGTACCTCTCTCCCGAACATGCAGAAGAGGTGATTGCTATTTCGAAGAGTTTCAACATCGATGCACAGATTGTAGGCCGCGTGGAAGAAAGCGACAAGAAAGAACTGATTATCAAGAGCGAATTCGGAGAGTTCAAGTATTAAATATATGGCAGACAACAATACCATACTCGAAAAGCTGGAAGGGCTTGTCGCCCGCTTCGAAGAAGTGTCGACCTTGATTACAGACCCGGCAGTGATTGCGGACCAGAAGCGTTACGTCAAGCTCACCAAAGAATATAAAGAACTGGGCGACCTGATGAATGCCCGCAAAGAGTACATGCAAGTACTGGGCGGCATAGAAGAAGCCAAAGAAATTATCGCCAACGAAACAGACCAGGAGATGCGGGAAATGGCACGCGAAGAGCTGGATGCCTGCCAAGCCCGCCAACCGGAACTGGAAGAGCAGATAAAGCTGCTGCTCGTCCCCGCCGACCCGCAGGATGGCCATAATGCCATCCTCGAAATTCGTGGCGGCACGGGTGGTGACGAAGCGGCAATCTTTGCCGGCGACCTCTTCCGCATGTACACCAAGTATTGCGAATCCAAGGGATGGAAAATGGAGATATCCAGCGCCAACGAAGGTGCAGCCGGCGGTTTCAAGGAAATTGTCTGCTCCGTGACGGGCGACAATGTATACGGCACACTGAAATATGAATCGGGCGTGCACCGCGTGCAGCGCGTACCGGCCACAGAAACGCAAGGACGGGTACACACCTCAGCCGCCAGCGTAGCCGTGCTTCCCGAAGCCGAAGAGTTCGACGTAGTTATCAACGAAGGTGAAATCAAGTGGGACACCTTCCGAAGCGGTGGTGCCGGCGGTCAGAACGTGAACAAGGTGGAATCCGGCGTGCGCCTGCGCTACAACTGGAAGAATCCCAACACAGGCATAGTCGAAGAAATCCTCATCGAATGTACCGAGACGCGCGACCAGCCCAAGAACAAGGAACGCGCCCTCTCGCGCTTGCGTACCTTCATCTACGATAAGGAACACCAGAAGTACATCGACGACATCGCCTCCAAGCGTAAGACGATGGTTAGCACTGGCGACCGCTCCGCCAAGATACGCACCTACAACTATCCGCAAGGACGCATCACGGACCACCGCATCAACTACACCATCTACAATCTCGCCGCCTTCATGGACGGAGACATCCAAGACTGCATCGACCACCTGATTGTGGCGGAAAATGCAGAAAGACTGAAAGAGAGCGAACTGTAAGGCAGTGATAAGTAACCCGTAACTAAAAAATAATATGAACAAACAGCAATTATTCGAGAACATCAAGCGCAAGAAGTCATTCCTTTGCGTAGGTCTTGACACCGACATCAAGAAAATACCCGAACATCTTCTGAAAGAGGAAGACCCTATATTCGCTTTCAACAAAGCCATCATCGACGCTACTGCCGACCTCTGCATCGCCTACAAGCCCAATCTGGCATTTTATGAGAGCATGGGCGTGAAAGGCTGGATAGCTTTCGAGAAAACCGTAAACTACATCAAGCAGAACTATCCCGACCAATTCATCATCGCCGACGCCAAACGCGGTGACATCGGGAACACCTCTGCCATGTATGCCCGTACCTTCTTCGAAGAGCTGGATATAGATTCCGTAACCGTAGCTCCCTACATGGGCGAAGACAGTGTGACCCCGTTCCTTACGTACGAAGGCAAATGGGTAATCCTGCTTGCGTTGACCAGCAACAAAGGCTCGCACGACTTCCAGCTGACGGAAGACACCAACGGCGAACGCCTCTTCGAAAAAGTGCTCCGCAAATCCCAGGAGTGGGCCAGTGACGAACAGATGATGTACGTAGTAGGCGCCACACAAGGCCGCGCCTTCGAAGATATCCGCAAGATTGTTCCCGAACACTTCCTATTGGTTCCCGGCGTAGGCGCACAAGGCGGCTCCCTGGAAGAAGTCTGCAAGTATGGCATGAACAAGACTTGCGGCCTGATTGTCAACTCCAGCCGTGGCATCATCTACGTGGACAAGACAGAGAACTTCGCCGCCGCCAGCCGAAAAGCAGCCCAAGAAGTGCAGGCACAGATGGCGGAAGAGTTGAAAAAAGTGATTAACGACTAACGCTTAATGTTCGAAAGAAAGATTATCAACGACCCTGTCTTCGGGTTCATCAACATACCAAAGGGGTTGTTGTACGATGTTGTACGACATCCTCTTTTGCAACGTCTAAACCGTATCAAGCAACTGGGGTTGTCCTCTGTCGTATATCCCGGTGCGCAGCATACACGGTTCCAACACTCTTTGGGAGCCTTCTACCTGATGAGTGAGGCCATCCAGCAACTTGCCACCAAAGGAAACTTTATCTTCGACAGCGAAGCCGAAGCTGTGGAAGCCGCTATCCTGATGCACGACATCGGCCACGGCCCCTTCTCCCACGTACTGGAAAATACCATCGTGCAGGGCGTCTCCCACGAAGACATCTCCTTGATGCTGATGGAACGTATCAACAAGGAAATGAACGGACAGTTGACACTCGCCATTCAAATTTTCAAGGATGAATACCCCAAGCGCTTCCTGCACCAACTGGTAAGCGGGCAACTGGATATGGACCGCCTGGACTACCTGCGCCGCGACAGCTTCTATACCGGAGTGACCGAAGGCAACATTGGCTCCGCCCGCATTATCAAGATGCTGGATGTAAAGGATGACCACCTGGTAGTAGAGTCCAAAGGCATCTATTCTATTGAGAACTTCCTCACTGCCCGCCGCCTGATGTACTGGCAAGTCTATCTGCACAAAACCTCCGTTGCCTACGAGAAAATGCTGATTAGCACCCTGCTCCGCGCCAAGGAACTGGCAAGCCGCGGCATAGACCTCTTTGCCTCACCCGCCTTGAAATTCTTTCTATACAACGACATCAGCCGGGAGGCATTCTACAACAATCCCGAATGTTTGGAGAATTTCATTCAGTTGGACGATAATGACATCTGGACTGCCCTCAAGGTATGGAGCCGCCATTCGGACAAGGTTTTGTCCACCTTGAGCGCCGGCATGATTAACCGAAACATCTTCAAAGTCGAGATTTCTACCGAACCTATTAGTGAGGAACGGAAAAAAGAACTAACTTTGCAAATCAGTGAACAACTGAACATCCCTCTCTCCGAAGCGAGATATTTCATCTCTACCCCCAGCATCGAGAAGAATATGTACGACGAGGCAGATGACAGTATTGACATCCTCTACAACGACGGCAGCATCCAGAATATTGCCGAAGCATCGGATATGCTCAATATCTCTCTTCTGTCCAAGAAAGTAAAAAAGTACTACTTATGCTACCAACGTTTGCATAGATAAGTATAAAATATTCACCTCAGGACAAGGAAATATAAAAAAAAAGTCCGTTATTTGCGTTTTGAAACCATCTAACAAGAATAAGACATGGAGTTCTCTGCTAAACAAATTGCAACATTTATCCAAGGAGAAATTGTTGGAGACGAGAATGCTACCGTTCACACCTTTGCGAAAATCGAAGAGGGAATACCGGGAGCCATCTCCTTTCTATCCAACCCCAAATATACCCCCTACATATACGAAACCCAATCAAGCATTGTTCTGGTAAACAAGGACTTTGTTCCGGAACAAGAAGTGAAAGCCACCCTGATTAAAGTGGACAATGCGTATGAAAGTCTTGCTAAATTGCTAAATCTTTATGAGCAAAGCAAGCCAAAGCGGGTGGGAATTGACTCTCTGGCCTTTGTTGCCGAGACAGCTAAAATTGGCAAGGATGTTTACATTGCGCCTTTTGCCTGCATTGGCGAATACGCAGAGGTGGGAGACAATACGGTCATTCATCCGCACGTCACGATTGGCAGCGGTGCCAAAGTGGGCAATGACTGTATTATTTACGCTAACTCCACCATCTACCACGATTGCCGGGTAGGAAACCACTGCATCCTGCACTCCGGTTGCGTTATCGGTGCAGACGGTTTCGGCTTCGCCCCCACTTCCGAGGGCTATGAAAAAATACCGCAAATAGGTATCACTATCCTGGAAGACCATGTGGAAATCGGTGCCAACACGTGTGTGGACCGTGCTACTATGGGAGCCACCATCGTACATAGCGGTGTGAAACTGGATAATTTGATTCAGGTGGCACACAATGATGAAATAGGCTCCCACACCGTAATGGCGGCGCAAGTAGGTGTAGCAGGTTCTACCAAGATAGGAGAATGGTGCATGTTCGGCGGGCAGGTAGGCATTGCAGGTCATATTCATATTGGCAACAAAGTGAACCTTGGCGCACAGTCTGGTGTTCCCAGTAGCATAAAGGACGGTAGCCAGCTTATCGGTACCCCTCCTATGGAGCTGAAACAATATTTCAAGGCATCCATCGCACAAAGAAGTTTGCCGGAAATGCAAGTGGAACTGCGCCAGCTCCGCAAAGAATTGAATGAACTTAAACAACTATTAAATAAGTAACCAATGTTAAAACAAAAGACTCTAAAAGATAGCTTTTCGCTTAGTGGAAAAGGTCTTCATACGGGACTTGACCTAACCGTTACTTTCAATCCTGCTCCGGATAACCATGGATACAAAATCCAACGTATCGACTTGGAAGGACAGCCTACCTTCGATGCCGTTGCAGACAACGTATCCGAAACTACCCGTGGAACTGTAATCTCCAAAAACGGAGTAAAGGTGAGCACAGTGGAGCATGGTATGGCAGCCCTCTATGCATTGGGTATCGATAACTGCTTGATACAGGTAAACGGACCGGAATTTCCCATTCTGGACGGAAGCGCCCAATATTATGTCAACGAAATAGAGCGCGTAGGCACTGTAGAACAAAATGCCGTAAAAGATTTCTATATCATCAAGTCCAAAATTGAATTCCGTGACGAAACAACCGGCTCTTCCATCATCGTGTTGCCGGACGAGAACTTCAGCTTGAATGTATTGGTATCATACGATTCCAACATCCTCCCCAACCAGTTTGCAACGCTGGAGGACATGACGAAGTTCAAGGATGAAATCGCCGCAAGCCGTACTTTCGTGTTTGTACGCGAAATTGAGCCGTTGCTGCAAGCCGGTCTTATCAAGGGCGGCGACCTTGACAATGCGATTGTTATTTACGAACGCGAAATGTCCCAGGAGAACTATGACAAGCTGGCCGACGTGATGGGTGTTCCTCATATGGACGCCAAACAATTGGGATATATCAACCACAAACCTTTGGTGTGGCCCAATGAATGCGCCCGCCACAAGTTACTTGATGTCATCGGTGACCTGGCCTTGATAGGCAAGCCCATCAAGGGCCGTATCATCGCTACCCGCCCGGGACACACTATCAACAATAAGTTCGCCCGCCAGATGCGCAAGGAAATCCGTTTGCACGAAATACAAGCCCCTACCTACGACTGCAACCGCGAACCGATTATGGATGTAAACCGCATCCGCGAACTTCTGCCTCACCGTTACCCGATGCAATTGGTGGACAAAGTCATAGAAATAGGTGCCAACTACATTGTAGGTGTCAAGAACGTAACTTCCAACGAACCTTTCTTTCAGGGACACTTCCCGCAGGAACCCGTAATGCCCGGTGTGTTGCAGATAGAGGCAATGGCACAGACGGGAGGTTTGCTTGTACTGAATTCAGTGGATGAACCGGAACGTTACTCCACCTACTTCATGAAGATTGACGGTGTGAAATTCCGCCAGAAAGTGGTACCTGGAGATACCCTCATCTTCCGTGTAGAGCTGATGGCCCCCATACGCCGCGGCATCTCTACCATGAAAGGCTATGTGTTTGTAGGCGAAAAAGTTGTCTGCGAAGCAGAGTTTATGGCGCAAATAGTTAAGAACAAATAATAAAATTTACGATTAGACTATTTACGATTTACGATTCAAATTATTCGTGAGAATTATCACATTCGGATAAAATCGTATATACAGTAAATCGCAAGTATTCTCAATCGTAAATCGTAAATAGCTAAATCGTAAATAATATGATAAGTCCCTTAGCGTATATTCATCCCGAAGCCAAAATCGGGGAAAACGTAGAGATTGCTCCTTTTGTTTTCATTGACAAGAATGTGGTAATCGGTGATAACAACAAGATTATGGCAAATGTCAACATTCTGTACGGTGCACGCATCGGCAATGGAAACACCATTTTCCCGGGAGCCGTTATCGGTGCTATTCCCCAGGATTTAAAGTTCAGAGGGGAGGAAAGCACTGCTGAAATCGGAGACAACAATATCATACGTGAAAACGTAACTGTCAACCGCGGTACAGCTGCCAAAGGCAGAACCATCGTCGGTAACAACAATCTCCTGATGGAAAGTGTACACGTGGCCCACGATGCTCTGATAGGCAACAGCTGTATCATTGGCAACTCTACAAAAATGGCGGGTGAAATTGTCATCGACGATTATTCCATCATCAGCGCCAATGTACTGATGCACCAATTCTGCCATGTGGGCGGTTATGGAATGATACAAGGCGGCTGCCGTTTCAGCAAGGACATCCCACCGTACATCATTGCCGGACGCGAGCCTATCTGCTATGCGGGAATCAATGTGGTAGGGTTACGCCGCCGTGGCTTCTCCAACGAGACCATTGAGAAAATCCATGATGCCTATCGTATTATCTATCAAGGCGGTCTGAACAATACGGATGCCTTGAAGAAAATCGAGGATGAAATGGAAATGACACCGGAAATAAGCTATATCGTAAACTTTATACGTGAATCAGCCCGCGGCATTATCCCCGCAGGAAAATGAAAAACGTATGATTTACACAAAGTCAGAAATCATAAATTATAAATCATCATGATCTACAGATTTACAATCATCTCTGATGAGGTGGACGATTTTGTCAGAGAAATACAGATAGACCCGGAAGCTACCTTTTATGACTTCCATGAAGCGATTCTAAAGTCGGCAGGCTACACTAACGACCAGATGACTTCTTTCTTCATTTGCGATGATGACTGGGAGAAAGAGAAAGAAATTACGCTGGAAGAAATGGATGACAATCCGGAAATGGACAGTTGGGTGATGAAAGAGACCCAGCTGAGCGAACTGGTTGAAGACGAGAAGCAGAAACTTCTCTATGTATTCGATTATATGACTGAGCGCTGCTTCTTCATCGAGCTTTCTGAAATCATTACCGGAAAGGAAATGAAAGGAGCCAAATGCACCAAGAAAGCAGGTGAAGCTCCCAAGCAGACCATTGATTTTGAAGAGATGGCAGCTGCTGGCGGTTCCCTTGATTTGGACGAAAACTTTTACGGCGACCAGGACTTCGATATGGAAGATTTCGACAAAGAGGGTTTCGGCGGTTTGGACGAAGTCGGAAACTCCTTTGAAGAAGAGAAATATTAAACAGACATACCATACAGATTTCTTTTAGGCACGGATTACACGGAAACACACGGTTGTTATTGAATATTCCGTGTAATCCGCGTAATCCGTGCCTATTTTTTTACCCGCATGCACACCCTAATCGTACTTATCGGTCCCACCGGAGTAGGCAAAACAGAGCTCAGCCTCCGATTGGCAGAACATTTCCATACTTGTATCGTCTCGGCCGATTCGAGACAACTCTATGCAGATTTAAAGATAGGCACGGCTGCCCCTACACCGGAGCAACTGCAACGGGTACAGCATCACTTCGTCGGTACCCTGAAGCTGACAGACTATTACAGTGCCGCCCAATACGAAGCGGAAGTGATGAAGCTGCTGGAAGACCTGTTTACAAAGCATAACACCGTACTGCTGACCGGAGGCTCAATGATGTATGTAGATGCAGTCTGTAAAGGAATTGACGACATTCCGACCGTAGATGCCGATACACGCCAGCTCATGCTGCACAAATACGAAACAGAAGGTCTGGAAAGACTTTGTGCGGAACTTAAGCTGTTGGATCCGGAATATTACAAAATAGTAGATTTGAAGAATCCCAAACGCGTAGTCCATGCTTTGGAAATCTGCTACATGACGGGAAAGGCCTACACTTCCTTCCGCACTCAACAAAAGAAAGAACGCCCCTTCCGTATCATCAAAATAGGATTAACACGTAACCGGGAAGAGCTTTATGAACGCATCAACTGCCGGGTGGACCAAATGGTGGAAGAGGGTTTAGTGGAAGAAGCGCGCATGGTCTACCCGCATAAAAGTCTAAATTCCCTAAATACAGTAGGCTACAAAGAAATATTCAAGTACCTGGATGGTGAATGGACATTACCCTTTGCCATCGAAAAGATAAAGCAGAACTCACGCATCTATTCCCGTAAGCAAATGACCTGGTTCAAACGGGACGAGGAAATCCACTGGTTCCACCCGGAGCAGGAAGGGGAAATACTGGAATACTGTCATTGTTCCATCAAAGGCGTATAAGCCTTTCGGACAAGTGCTTCCACATCTTGATAAAGCTTCTGCATTTCTTGAGAATCAATGCTTCCTTGCTGTCTCCAGCTGTCCAACAATAGGCATGTACGGCGAAACACCTCTGCCTCTACCGTAACAAGCTGCTGCATATAGCCATTATTCTCCATATTGTACAGTTTTTCCCAATTCAGATAACGATTGGTTCCCATCCCCTGATTATAACAAAAGACATTGTTGGAAAGCCGGAGTGACCAATCACTGAGCGGAGCGGCGGCACACGCCTTGTCCCAACATACCATCGGAGGCAGAAGTCTATCCGCATCCTTCACCCAAAGCGGCACGGCAATACCCGTAGGAGGATATCCCAGCATTGTCCACATCGTAGTAAGTTCCACCTTCTCACCCGGTTTTACGCCCTGCACCACAATGGAACAAGAAGTACTGTTACGGGGAATAAAATCCTGGTCGACAAACCAACCGGAACCTTGCGGGCGATTAAATTTCCCGTTCTTCAAATCAATATCAAGCATGCCGTTGCGAAACGAACGTGAAAGATCATTAAATATACCCTGCGGTGTGATCCCTCCCGTTGCAGAAGCCCTCATCAGTACCCTGTCTGCCTCCATATAGCGTACATAACCTGCCCCCCGATTTGCTTCACCGGCAAAAGAGAAGTTGGTACGGGCAATGTAGCCGTAAGGAGCATCTTTGGGATTATTGGCATCATACATCGTATATTTATAATAATCCACCTCAAACATGGCGGCAGCGCCTTGAGCGTCGATTACGCCAAAATTGGCCTCTATCAAGCTGGGCTTGGAAATGGTATCGAGGAAATGGCAGAAATCCTCCACCGTGGCACAAACCTCCAAGGCACGGTAGATAATCCTCCCGTTGGCTGCCCCCCGTTCTTCCCCATCTTTCACTTCCACCAGATTGTAGGATTGGGTGTTCATCAAGGCAAAACCAACGGAGTTTGTACCCATCCATGCCTCTTTCAAGGCAGGAAAGTTAGCACTATTCACATCGGCAATGAAGTTATACTTCTCCCCTTTTATATAAGCAACATGATTTCGCAGATAGTCCGTATCACGGTTTTTCCATAGCAACGGACGGCCGTCAGGAGTAACCTTTCCAGAAACGACGGCAGATGTACAAGCCAGAACCGGCTCAGCAGTGAGTGCCGCAAGCAGTCCCCATATTAAAAAAAGATGTTTTATCATAACCTTGCCTTCCTTAGATTTATATTCGCAAAGGTATGATAATCTGTGAAAGGGCAAAAAAAATCCTCTGAAATCCTTATCCCCTATTCATCAGGAAAGAATTATTCGCTGACAAGTTTCTGCAACTTATCCTGCATATACCGAAGTTTCGCAGTTCCAGTACCTTGTTCTATATGACGGATAATGCCTTTCTTATCCACCAGTATAGTGACCGGCATACCACTCACATGAAAGGTCTCGAAGAAAAACAAGTCATCGGCTATCTGGGTAAAGAGGAAAGGACGGCTCTCTACAATTTTCTTTATTTGTACAGCACTGTCAAAAGTCGTAGCAAGATAGGTTACATCAGGATAGACTTCTATCCATTTGTTCAGCTCCGACATTTCACGGATACAAGGACCACAGCCGGTATACCAGAAGTTCAAGACCATAGGACGTCCCGTCACATCGGCCTTGCTCCATTCCTGTCCTTCTGTGTCTTTCACTTTGAATTCCGGAAAAGCCTTTCCTATCCATTCTTCCTTCTTCAAAGTCTGTACGGCACCGCCTATCGGCAACTTCTTCCCCGTTCCTCCACGGTAACTCATCAAGAAAGCTTCCGCACCAGGCACCTCGTCGGCAGGAGTAGCATATTCTCTCACCTCCTCAGACAGCACAATGCCCTTGCGCAAGCGGAGTTCCGTAACCTCGTGTCTCGCGCCGTCCTCATGTATTATGAAAGCCGCCACGTTGTCCGAACCCACACCAGGCGGCATGCCTTCGAAGAAAAGCCCGCCCACCAAATAATATTTCTTACCGGCTGTCTGGGCAGAGCAAAGCCCTGCCCCCACAGCTACCAGAATCAGAAACAAAGAGAGAATTTTCCTTATCATAGTTGTTAGAGACTATTCACTTTTCAGCGTAATCGTAAGCTTGGGCTGCACCTTCACTTTGCCGGTAGCCATACCTATATACGAAACAACCAATACAGCATCCTTAGAAGGTACAGAAAGGACAAAATTGCCATTGACATCGGTAACGCTTCCCGTAGTGGTACCTTCTATCAGAACAGCCGCACCGATAACAGGCTCACCCTGCTCATCCACCACTTTGCCTTCCACTTTCATATTGCCTTTGGCAATGGTCTTTTCTACAGCTTTAGTTTTTTTAGTAGTGATGTAAATCTCACCTTTTCCACCTGCCTCTTTCTTCACCTCAATACCCTCAATATTCTCGGCAGGTATTAAATCATCGATAGTTTTAGTACCCAAGTCAACCTTTTCTCCATCAATATAGACAGTCTTTATTAAATCAAGACTACTCTTATGCTGTACTTTAGCATTCTCTGCCACCTCATTACCCCGGCGGATAACCATACCCGGAGTTCCTTGTTTCAGGGTTATCAGAACAACGCCATTCTGTCCCTCTTCTCCATATAAATCCGTGGCAGATTTATCTTTCAAAACCGTTACACGTTCTATCTTATCAGGATTCAATGCACTCATGACAGATGGCGTCACCTCTTTTCCATCCACAATATACAATGGCTCTTTCCCATTACCCGCATATCCTTCAACTGTAATACCATTGGCAGAAGAAGTTTTTTCAAGTTTGTCGTCGTCCAGCCTGAACATCACCGGCACC
>ULSK01006793.1_pt1 | contig 12202 bp, 10 predicted proteins | sample 1956311 | NCBI WGS metagenome assembly ULSK01 (sample SAMEA4835706, study PRJEB28245) | human gut metagenome | biome: gut microbiome; material: fecal sample | place: Denmark | collected 2008 | reverse complement strand
CGGCCTCGGTGACGGCATAGCTGCCGTCGGCCTGGGGCTTGACCGTTTCGAGCTGCTTGAGGATTTCTTCCTCTGCGGCATAGCCGTTTGCGGGGTAGCCCTTGTAGACTTCGAGACTGACGACCTTGGAGGATTCGTAGTTGGCGGAATAGTCAAATTCCAGTTTTGCGCTTTTCTCTGCTGCGAGCGTGCTGGTCATCAGCATTGTGACGACCATCGCGAGAGTCAGCAGACAGCTCAGGGATCGCTGCATCATTTTTCTCATAGCTTCTTTTCTCCTTCTTAAAAACTGTCGGTACCGGAACATCATGCACAAACGGAAGAAAATTTACCCGTTGATTCCTGTTGACAATACCGATTTGGATAAGTAAACTGTAACTATTAAAGTCGCCTTTAAGTCAATAGGTTTTCGCGCGGTCATCTTAACAGTTTTTTAAGGAGATTTTCGTATGCCTTATACAATCGGAGAAGTGGCACGCATGATGAATATTGCCCCATCGACCCTGCGCTACTATGAAAAGGAGGGGCTGCTGTCTCTCGGTGTGCGCGCCAGCAATGGGCAGCGAACGTACACAGACGACGATATTGCAACGCTTTCAATCATCGAGTACCTGAAATTCTGCGGTCTTCCGCTCAAGGAGATCCGCTCGTTCCTGCCGCTCATCCGGCCCGGCGGAGAGACACTCAGCGCCCGCCGCGACATCCTTGCCAAAGAGCGCGACAACGTCCGCGCGCAGATCGCGGCGCTGCAAACGAAGCTCGAACGTCTGGAATTCGGCTGCTGGTTCTACGAGACCGCGCAGCAGTACGGTTCGGTTCTGCCGCTGTATGAATTTTCAGAGGAGCACTTTCCTCCGGAACATCGCAACGTCCTGCGGGAAAGCTTTCACCTGCCGTTGACGCACGTGCGCACAAAGCTCGAATGGTGATAAAAAAGGGAGCCCTGAGACATACCGTCTCAGGGCTCCCTATATGTCGCTCCTTATTTCTTTTTGTCCGCTGTGCCCCTCGGGTGGCACTGGTAGGACTGCTCCTCGCTCATGCCGAAGTAACGAACGTCCGTGCGGCCGTACTGGTCGCCCCAGGTGACGTCGATGTGGTACTGCGTGCCGTCCAGCGTCGCGAGCGTCCAGATGTGGCTGTTGTTAAAAAGCGAGGTGCACTCGATGCCCTCGAGCTTCAAGAGCAGATTGTAAGCGCCCGTGTAGCCGTCGCACACGGCAAGGCCGCTGACAAGCGCGCCGTAGGCAAGATGGCTCGCGGAATCGTCTGCGGCGGCGTTATCGTAGCGGCAGTGGTCGCACAGCCATTGAAAATACGTGCGCGCGATCTCATACTGGCTCATGTCGTAGCTCAGCGTACCGCTCTCCCAAAGGGAGTCGTGGACCTTGATCGCGGCGGCGAGCGCCTTGGCGCGGTACGATTCGAGCGTTTTGTCCGTACAGGCGGTGGACGAAAATGTGAGTACGACCTTGCCCGTCGAATACGAGCGGCAGGAGACGGCGTTGTACATCTGCTCGCAGTACGTCTTGACGCAGGAGGTGAACGCCTGCGTCAGCGCGCTGGCGGTGGCGGTGGTGAGGGCCTTGGAGTAGTTCAACGTGATCGTGTGCTCGCCGCGCGCGAGCATATTGCGAACCAAACCGTCGATGGCGGCGGTGTCCTTGGCAGACGTCGGGAGCGACGTGCTTGCCGGCGCTTTGACAAGGCTCGCGAGCGTCGCGTTTTTGACGGAGTGATACGGCGCGACCGTCCACGTGAGCGTCAGGCGCGTTTCGGGCTTGACCACGCGCGTCAAAAGCGCCGCAATCTCCGCGCGGCTGACGCTGCGGTCGGGGTAAAAGCTGCCCTTTGCGTCCATGCCGGAGAGCAGCCCGCGGCGGTACATCAGAAGTATTTCACTGCGGTAGGGCGTTTTGTCCGTCACATCGGCGATGTAGTCGCGGCTGGCGTAGGCCGAGGTGACGAGCGAGGCGTTGGGCTCGGTGTACCATTCCTCCGGCACGGCGAAGGCAAAGATGCCCGCCATCTGCGCGCGCGACGCGGGCAGGAGGTAGAAGCCCTCAAAGCTGTTGTCGAGCAAATTCTGGCTCTTCAAATACGAGACATACGGCGCGTACCACGCCTCGTTTTCCTTCGCGGCGGGGATGACCGCGTCACTGCCGGTCGTGTAGATGGAGCGCAGCCGCGCGGCAATGGTCAAAAGCTCGGCGATCGTCACATTGCCGTTCGGCGCAAAGGAACTCTCACTGCGACCGTTCAAAAGCCCGTATTCATAGGCCGAGACGACCGAGGGGGCGAACCAGTCGCCGTCCTTCACGTCGGCAAACTGGCCCTCGTAGACGCGAAGAAGCACGAACGGGGCGCTGTCGTCTGCCGTCGTTTCCTCCTGTGCAGGAGCGGCAATGTCCTGCGCGGGCTCATCGCTGTAAGCAAAGGCGCTGATGCTCAGCGCAAGCGCGAGCGCCGCGACAAGCAGCGCAAAGCGGAACTTCATGGCGTTTGCTCTCTCTTTCTCACATTCTCAAAATTTCACGGGGATCACGGGACTAAAATGTTCTGATCGTCGGCGGTGATATCCGTAGCGTAGGGGTTGAGCATCGAATTCGTCATCTCGAGCACCTGCTCGGGGTCGAGCGCATAGACTGACATGCCCTTGTACCAGCCCGAGCCGTCGCCGGGGAGCGTGGCAAAGCTGATGGCGTCCGTCCCGCCCATGGAGAGCGCCTGGTTGGCAAGCCACATGAGGTTGCCGAGCGTCAGGTCGGTCTTGACATACTTTAAGAACGTTTCCGCCATCGCGGGGACATTTTCGAGCTTCATCAGCTTTTGCGCCACGGTTTTCAAAAACGCCTGCTGTGTGCCGATGCGGCCGAGGTCCTGCCGCCCGCCGTAGCCGGTGTTGTCGTTGTTGTGGCGGAAGCGCACGACCTCCATGGCCTGCTGGCCGTTAAGCTTCTGCAATCCTGCCTTGAAGTGGATGTGCAGGTCCTGATAGGGGTCGTCGTAGTCCATGTCGCAGGGCACGTCGAACTCAACGCCGCCGATCTGGTCGATGAGCGCGATGAAGCCCTTTAAGTCGACGGAGACGTAGAAGTCCACGGGAACGCCGAGCATATCTTCAATGTTGCTGCGCAGCTTTTCCGTGCCGCCGTTATTGTAGGAGGAATTGAGCTTGTGGCCGTTGCTCATCAGCGTGTCGCGCGGCAGGCTGACGATGTCGACCGTCTTGTTCTCCGCGTCAAAGCGCATGAGCATATTCGTGTCGCTGCCGCCGGCGTCGTTGTCCACGCCGTAGAGCAGGATATTATAGCAGTATTTACTTTTGCGTTCCCTGCCGTTGGAGATGGTCTGGATGGCGTCGCTGTCCTCGGCCCCGTCCTGCTGCGTCTGCTGGTCTTCACCGTCCGTGACGGGCTCGGGCGCGCGCACAACGTACTTGACCGTCGCCACGACGGCCACGGTCAGGAAAAGAAGCGACAAAAGCGTCACGACCACGCGCTCGCCGCGGCTGCCGGACTGCTTTCTTTTGCGCTTTTTGGCCTTTTTGCTGCGGCGCGGCTCATCGTCATAGCCGCGCTCGTAATAATCCTGCTCTCGCATCTCAAAATTGCTCCGATCGTTTTTCTTTTAGTTTACAATAATGCATTCTACCCTGCGCGGCGGAATTGTGCAAGAGTAATTTTGCCGCGCGGGAGGCGCACTCTTATGTTAGACGCAAAAAGTCGAAAAAAGTTTCAAAATCCCTTGTATTTTTTTCGCGTGGCCATGCCGCCGCGAATGTGGCGCTGGGCCTTGTTGACCTCCAGCACCTCCTTGACCTGCAAGTATAGGCTGCGGTTGAACTGCGGCAGGCGGTCCTGCAGGTCCTTGTGCACGGTGGACTTGCTCACGCCGAACTTTTTTGCCGCGGCGCGCACGGTGGCGCGGTTTTCGATGATGTAGGCGGCCAGCGCGCAGGCGCGCTCTTCCATGTTACCCTTCATGCAGCACACTCCTGACTCATGTTGCTCCATCTATATGCGTGCAGAAGGGGAATATGCGCATCGGGAATGAATACGCGGCAAAAACGTTGTGCAAAGCGGTTCAGGCGTGTTATAATTTCTCTGTCTACACCGAAGACGGCACAAACGAAACGACAGGGAGGTCCTGCATGGAAAATAAACTCATCCGCAGCAAATACTTTTTATACCTGACCGAATTTTTTGCCGGTATGTCCGTCATGGCGGTCGAGCTCGGCGCGAGCAGGCTCATGGCCCCGTACTTCAGCTCGTCGCAGATCGTGTGGACCGTTATCATCGGCGTCATCATGATCGCGATGGCCATCGGCAACGTCTGGGGCGGCAAGCTCGCCGACAGGAGCGCGACGCCCGATAAGCTCTACCGCCGCCTCATCATCGCAGCCATCTGGATCGCGCTCATCCCGTTTGTTGGACGGTACCTGATCGCGGGCATCTCGCTGCTGCTGGCGCTTTTTGTGACGAAAAACTTCCTCGTCTGGGCGGCGCTCGCGGCGTGCCTTGTGATCTTCGCGTTCCCGTGCGTGCTGCTCGGCACCGTCACGCCGTCGCTCACGCGCTTCACGGTCGACAATCTCGACGACACGGGCAAGACTGTGGGCAGGCTCAACGCGCTCAACACCATCGGCAGCATCATCGGAACCTTCGTGCCGACGTTTGTGACGATCCCCGCCGTCGGCACGGCGGCAACGTTCTTGATCTTCTCCGGTGTGCTCGCGGCCATCGGCATCGCGTACTTCATGTTCGAGAAGAAAAAGAGCGTGCCGGGGATCGTCTCCGTCCTTTTGATCGCTGGACTGTGCTTTGCCCTGCCGTCTTACAGCTTCGCCTTCTGGCAGAGCGACATCACGCTTGAGGACGAGTCCATCTACAACTATTTGCAGGTGCAGGATGACGCGAAGCGCACGACGCTCTCGACGAACGTGCTCTTCGGTGTGCAGAGCGTGCAGGTCAAGGGCGACGCGCTGACGGGCATGTACTATGACTACGCGCTCGCCGCGCCCTGCATGGCGGGCATGGACGGCACGGACAACGAAAACCGCAGCGTGATGATCCTCGGCATGGGCTCTGGCACGTACGCGAGCTACTGCACGCGCTATTTCCCCGGCGCGGGCGTGCAGGGCGCGGAGATCGACAAAAAAATTGCCGACATCGCGACGGACTACTTCGGACTTCCAGGCAGCGTGACCGTCGCGGTCGAGGACGGGCGCGCGTACCTTGCCGCGTCGAAGGAGAAGTTTGACGTCATCATGGTGGACGCCTATCAGGATATCACCATCCCGTTCCAGCTCTCGAGCGTCGAGTTTTTCAATGAAGTGCAGGCACATTTGAAGCCGAACGGCGTGATGGTCGTGAACCTCAACATGACGTCGGCGGAGAACGGCTCGATCAACGAATACCTCTGCGACACGATGGCGAGTGTCTTCCAGCACACCGTCACCGCGCCGGTGAAGGGCAACACGAATACCGAGGTCTTCTGCACGAACGCGGACGACTGGGAGGAGACGTTCCTGCGCAGCATCGCGAATCTCAAAGACAGCGACTACGCCGACATGATGCGCACGGTGTACTCGAAGCTTACGCCCTATGAGGGCGGAAGCTGCATCCTGACGGACGACAAGGCCCCTGTCGAGGTGTTGGGCATGCGCGTGCTCGATGAGCTCATCGGCGATGAGCTCAACTACTATAAAGACGAGCTGAGAACCGGCGGCCTGTCCGCGCTGATCGGAAATTGAAGATAAAAAAATCCCCGCGCCCACGGCGCGGAATTCTTTTCAGGGTAGAGAGCCTCGCAGCGTTTTTACCCGCAAGGGGTACGCAGCATCCGTAAGGCAGCAAAGCTGCCAACGGCTGCCCAGGTGCCGCGCACGGCACGAAATAAATTCAAATCGGTTTTCCGCCGCGACATGTGCGCCCTCCAGAGGGGCTTCTCTTGCCCGCTGCGGGGCAATTCACCTTCTGGCAGAAAACTCTTTGCGCAAAGTGGAAATCGGCGAAGTGCCGCCAGCGGCGGAAACAGCAAGTCGGTTTCGAGGAAGCGGCACGATTGGCGCGCCTGCAAGGGCGCGGGAATCGTAGTGCCGCAACGGTGTAAGGTCGAATTGTCCGCTTTTAGCGGACAACCGAGGCACAGAACGCAGCGAAACCTTCTCAAAAAAGTGGCTTTGCCACTTTTTTGATTACAAAATCAACATCAGCACAGGAATCACGACGAAGCACGCGATCGTGGAGAGCGCCGCGCCCTGCGCGGCGAATTCCTCGTCCGCGCCGTATTCCGCGGCGGCGACGACCGTCTGCGTGACGACCGGCATCGCCGTTTCGACGATGAGCACGTCGTGAGCAAGGCCCGTCACGCCGAACGCCCTGCACAGCGCGACCGAGAGCGCCGGCGCGAGCAGGAAGCGGAAGATCATCGAGATGCCGAGGTCGCGGTCGAGCCGGACATTTTTGAGCCCGATGTCGTGGATGATATAGCCCGTGAGCAGCAGCGCCAGCGGCGTGACGAGGTTGTTCATATAGCGGCAGTAGCTCATCACGAGCGAGGGAAGTTTGACTTCAAACCACACGAGCGCGAGGCCGACGAAAACGGCGATGACGGCGGGCGTGGTCAGGAATTTTTGGAGCATCTTGAGGTCAAAGCCGCGGCTCTCACCCGACCAGCGCACAAGCGAGAGAAACAAGAGCTGAACAAAGCTGGTGTTGACAAGGTAGTAGAGCATGACGTAGGGCGTGCAGGTGTCGCCAAAGAGCTCGGTGCACATCGCAAGGCCGACGAAGATAGCGTTCGACACCGAGCACATCATCATAAAGACGCCGAGCTTTTTGCGCGGCAGCTTCAAGAGCCTGCCGATGAGCAGCGACAACAGAATAAGGATGACGGTGCTGAGCAGCGGCACGAGAAGAAAGCTGCCCGACTGGACGAGAAGCTCTTTGGAAAGGTTGTTCAGCAGCCCGTAGATGCACATGCAGGGGACAGCGACGGAGAGCGTGAACTTGCCGAGAAAGGCTTTGGCCTGCGGGCCCATCCAGCCCTTGGCCGCGCAGAAATAGCCCGTCGCCGTGAGCAGCAGGATGATGGTGACAGAAGAGACGGCATGCAGAAATGCTTCCATGGTGTGACCTCGGTGTTAAGAAATAATTACACCAGTATAACACGCCTGCGGCAAAAGACAAGAGACGAAAAAGACAGTTGCAATGCCGGTTCGGATACGCTATGATGGGCGAAGATGAGCGCGAGGTGCGCAGCTCGGAACAACGAGATCGAGAACTTTGAGAGGAGTTTTGTTTTTATGAAAGCAGCGCTGGTCATTATGGCGGCGGGCATGGGCTCGCGCTACGGCGGCAATAAGCAGGTGGACGGCATCGGTCCGAACGGCGAAATTTTGATGGAATACTCCATTTTCGACGCGCTGCGCGCGGGCTTCACGAAGGTGGTCTTCATCATCAAGCCCGACATGCGCGACTTGATGGAGAACATGGTCGGCAAGCACCTTGCCGCGCGCGAGACCGCGGACGGGGAAAACGTCGAGGTCTGCTACGCGTATCAGGATTTTTCGAGCGTGCCCGATTTTTATAAGGTGCCCGGGGAGCGCGTCAAACCGTTCGGCACGGTGCACGCGCTGCTGTGCGCGCGCGAATTCGTGCACGAGCCGTTCGTCGTCATCAACGCTGACGACTATTACGGTGTGGACGCGTTCAAGACGATTTACGCCGAGCTCTCAAAGCTCGCCGAAAGCGGCGAGGGCACGATGGTCGGCTATGACCTCTGCAACACCGTGAGCGAGCACGGCACGGTCACGCGCGGCGTGTGCCATGTGAACGAACAGGGGATGCTCGACCGCGTGGTCGAAACGTTCCACCTAAAGCCCTGCGCCGACGGTAAGATCCGCGACATTCAGGAAGACGGCGACGGTCCGGTCTACGCGCCGGAGACGCCGGTGTCGATGAACTTCTGGGGCTTTACGCCGTGGCTGTTTGAAAAGCTGGACGCTTACTTCAAAGACTTCCTCCGCGCGCTGCCGGACGGCGAGCTCAAAAAGGAGTGCCTGCTGCCGAGCCTGATCGGCGAGCTCATCGACCGCGGCGAGCTCAGCGTCTCCGTCCTGCGTTCGAGCGCGCGCTGGTTCGGCATGACGTATCACGAGGATAAAGAAATGGTGCAGCGCGAGCTTCAGAAATTACACGATGCGGGCGTGTACCCCAAAACGCTGCGCGCGTGAGCGAGACAAATCGAAAAAAACTGCCGCCTCCGGACATACTAAGTCCGGAGGTGATTTTTATGCCGCGAAAAGACCCTGGCATGCCGTATGACCTGGCACCGATGCTCAAGGCGCGCTTCGGCCAGCCGGACGACTGCGCCGATCTTGTCAACAAGTACGGCACCTATAACATCCAGCCGACGTCGGACACGGAAAATCTGTTCCCGCTCATCGCACCGGGCCTTCCTGAGCAATGGAAGCGCATGGCGGTCGGCAAGAAGGACGTTGAAAACTTGCAATAAAGCAAACGGGAGGGAGACGCGTATCGCGTCTCCCTTTTCTTCTCCAAAATCCCTGAAACGGCAAGGGAAAATGGGCTTTTTCCCAAAAAGCAAAAAAGATACATACAGGTTCGACAAAAAAGCGAATGACAAAATGGAGAAATTTATTGCTGGTATACAAATTGAGAACGTTGCTGGCACTTGCTTTACTGCTAAATTCGTATAAAGTAAAGGCAAGAGCTGTCTGCCGGGGAAGCGGCTATGAGAGAGACCGCCTTCCGGCGCGACTTGCCAATATGAAGGAGGAGAGAGAATGGAAACCAAAAGTAACGCAAAACTGAAAGCTCTGTTTATCATCCCGTCAGTCGTCGGCGTCATCCTGTTCATGATCCCGGTCAAGAACGCAGCAGGTGAATGGACCGTTGTGGTCAAGATCCTGGCCGACATCATCTCTGGTGTCATCGGTGGCTTCCTGCCGCTGCTGTGCGTGCTGATCCTCACCGTTTCGGCAGTGATGTCCCTCATTGCGCTGGCAAAGCCCAAATTCATTATGAATAGCGACATCATGAAAGAATGCTTCGCCTGCAAGCCCATTTGGGTCGTGATCCGTGTGCTCGCGGTCATCTTCGTGTGGCTCACCTATCTGGGTGTCGGCGAGGACGGCGTGGGTCTCATCGGTATGATCACCGGCGGCGGTCAGGGCGGATTTGTCCTCTATGACCTGCTCACCACGCTCGTCATCATCTTCGTCATCGCGGCCCTGCTGCTGCCGCTGCTGCTCGACTTCGGCCTGCTGGAGTTCGTCGGTGCGTTGCTCACCAAGGTCATGCGTCCCCTGTTCAAGGTTCCCGGCCGCGCTGCGGTCGACTGCATCACCTCCTGGATCGGCGACGGTACGCTCGGCGTTATGCTCACCTGCAACCAGTATGAGGGTGGCTACTATTCCGCCAAGGAAGCAAGCATCATCGCCACGCTGTTCTCCGCCGTTTCCATCACGTTTACCCTCGTCGTTCTCGACACGGTCGGCATGCTCGACAAGTTCGGCATCTACTACCTGATCGTCTGCTTCGTCGGTATCGTCTGCGCGATCGTGTGCCCGTATCTCTATCCCCTGCGCAAAAAGCCCAACACGTACTTAGTCGAAGGCAAGGCCGCTCCCGACACCCTCCCCGAGGGCTACAAGAGCAACGTTGAGTACGGCATGGACCTCGCCATGAAGCGCGTTGCCGAGCACAAGGGCATCGGTGAATTCTTCAAGAGCGGCGCCAAGAACGCCTGTAGCATGTGGTTCGGCGTTCTGCCCTCCGTCATGGCCATTGGTACTGTCGCCCTCATCCTTGCCAACTACACCCCTATCTTTGAGTGGCTCGGCATCCCGTTCCGCCCGCTGCTCCAGCTTCTTCAGGTGCCCGAAGCGGATGCTGTTGCCTCCACGATGATCGTCGGCTTCACCGACATGCTCACCCCCGCCATCCTGATCGCGGAGTCCACCAGCCAGATGGCCAAGTTTATTGTCGCGGTCGTCTCCGTCACGCAGGTGCTTTACCTCTCCGAGGTCGGCGGTCTGATCCTCGGCTCCAAACTTCCTCTCAACATCTGGGAGCTGTTCGTCATCTTCCTGGAGCGCACCATCATCAGCCTGCTGATCGTCTGCCCCATCGCGCATCTGCTGTTCTAAAAAGGAAAAGCTTCTTTTCCCTTACTCAGGTTGCTGACCTGAAAGAGTCGAGGCATCTCATCGGGATGCCTTGGCTCTTTCTTTTTGGATTTTATCTCATATGCACAAAAATAACTGTACAACGCACACGGTTATATGGTAAAATGCGAACAGAGAGACCTATGTGAGACCAACGCAAATCCCGACGGCTGCGGGTGAGAGCGCGGCCTGCCGGCGAGAGGGAGAAGAGAAGTACATGAAAGTCAGCATTGACAAGTATTCCAAGGTGCCGGTCTATCTGCAGATCGCCGACCAGATCAAGTCGCAGATCATCAGCGGCGCGCTGCCCCGCGGGAGCGCGCTGCCGAGCGAGCGCGCGCTCGCGCAGATCTTGGATGTGCACCGCAACACCGTGGTCAAGGCGTACAGCGAGCTCAAGAGCGACGCGTGGATCGAGTCGCGCCAGGGCGTGGGCTACATCGTGGCCGCGGCGAGCAGCGAAAAAGCGCCGGAGGAGGAAAGCGGCGAGGTCCAGTCCGGCCGTGTCAACTGGGTCAGCGAGGTGGCCGATAAATACCTCGACATGGAAAAGACGTTTGACGACCTGTTCCAGCGCTTTACGGATGAGAGCCACTATTCCCTCGGCAGCGGCGTCGCCTCGCGCGAGGTGTACACGTCCGAGCGTGTCGCGGGCGACATTGCGACACTGCTCACGGGCAGCGGCCCGTGCCAGTATTTTTTCAGCCCCTATAAAGGCGATAAATTCTTGCGGCAGAAGCTCGTGGCCTTTCTCGGCACGAAGGGCGTGAAGGCGTCCTCGGGCGAAATTCAGATCCTATCGGAGACGAATCAGGCACTCGACTTTATCGTGACGCTGCTCGTCAAGCCCGGCGACAGCGTCGTGATGGAGGAGCCCGTCCACCCGGACATGTACCGCGTGATGGAGCTTGCGGGCGCGAAGATACTGACCGTTCCCGTCGACGAGAACGGCATGAACTGCGAGGTGCTCGAAAGCTTACTCACGCAGACGCGCCCGCGCCTGATCTTCGTCAATTCAAGCTATCACGACCCGACGGGGCACATTTTGTCGCTCGAGCGGCGCAAGAAGCTCGTTGAGCTCTCGAACCGCTACCGCGTGCCGATCGTGGAGGAGGACGCGGCGAGCGAACTCGTCTACGACGGCGATAAGCTCCCGCCGATCAAGGCGTTCGATACGATGGGAAATGTTATTTACATCTATTCGTTCTCGCTCACGTTCATTCCGGGACTGAGCCTTGCTTTCATCACGGGTAACCGCGATTTTATCCGCGCGCTGAGCTACCTCGTCTCCGTGCGGCTGATGGCCTCAGACTGGATGACGCAAAAGCTCCTCGGCATGTACCTGGACGACGGCATTTACTACACGTCGCTTTTAAAATTTCGCGACGTCTACCGCACGAATCGAGATTTGGTATGCCAAAAGCTCGACGAGCTTGCGCCGCTCGGCGTGAGCTATACAAAGCCGAAGGGCGGCGTATATGTCTGGTGCAGGCTGCCGGACGGGGTGGACAGCAAGCAGTTTATCCGCAGGGCCTACAACATGGGCGTCACGCTGATCCCCGGATACGTTTTTTACCCCTGCAAGAACGGCGGGCGCGACTATATCCGCATCAACTACTCCTACGAGCCGCGCGAGCGGCTGGAGCGCGGCGTGGAGGTATTGCGCAAAGCGCTGGAAGAAGAACTGGAGGAGTAACTGGCACACAAAATGGCAAAACCACTGATACATCACAAGCGCTTTTAGAACGTGTATACTTTACTGCATAATAACGGTAAAACGATCCGTAAAGAAGCCGCGCATTGCGGCGAGACGATCGAAAACACAGCGGGATGTACGGGCGGTCGATGAGAGAGCCGCCGGCATCCCGGGAAAGGGAGCACGACTATGTATCCTGGCATTCATAACTTTTCCGAGATCGGAAAGCTCAACAAGGTGCTGCTGCACCGCCCCGGCGAGGAGCTGGAATCGCTGACGCCCGCGACGCTCGAGCGCCTGCTGTTTGACGA
>ULSK01008251.1_pt1 | contig 12265 bp, 7 predicted proteins | sample 1956311 | NCBI WGS metagenome assembly ULSK01 (sample SAMEA4835706, study PRJEB28245) | human gut metagenome | biome: gut microbiome; material: fecal sample | place: Denmark | collected 2008 | reverse complement strand
CCGAACATTACCAGAGCCTTGGATGGTGTGACCCTCTCCATAGAAAAGGGCGAATTTGTAGCCATCGTGGGAACCTCCGGCAGCGGTAAATCCACGCTGCTGAACATGATCGGTGGATTGGATGTGCCCACCTCCGGCCAGGTGGTCGTGGATGGCAAGGAGTTGTCCAAACTCAAAGACGAGGAACTGACCGTTTTCCGCAGGAGAAAGATCGGCTTTATTTTCCAAAACTACAATCTTGTGCCGGTGCTGAATGTCTTCGAAAACATTGTGCTGCCTGTGGAGTTGGACGGAAACAAGGTAGACAAGAAGTTTATGAACGAAGTGGTGCAGATGCTGGGGCTGGAGGATAAGCTGAACAATATGCCCAATAACCTCTCCGGCGGCCAGCAGCAGCGCGTAGCCATTGCCCGCGCCTTGGTGTCGAAGCCCGCTATCGTACTGGCTGATGAACCCACCGGCAACTTGGACAGCAAGACCAGCGCCGATGTGCTGGGGCTTCTGAAAACCACAAGTCAGAAATTCCACCAGACTCTTGTGATGATCACCCATAACAGTGAGATCGCCCAGCTTGCTGACCGCATTATTCGGATCGAGGATGGCAAAATCGTGCAGTAAAGGGGGCGGGACTATGAATGACATTCTATTTGGCAATAACAACAAGGCTGTCATCAAAAAGCTGGCGAACCGCAGTTTCCGCAGCAACAAAATGCGGAATGTGATTGCGGTCATTGCGATTGCCCTGACAACCTTTCTCTTTACGGCAGTCCTGACCATTGGTATGGGCGCCAAGGGAACACTGGAATACAACATGGCAAAGATGATTGGCACTGGTGCGGATGCGCTGGTACAGGGTCTTTCCGAAGAACAATTCCAGCAGTTAAAAGAAAATTCCATGTTTGAAAAGGTGGGCTGTTGGGTACCTATTGAGATCATGACCAACACCAACCGGATATTTGCGGAAATTGATTACGCGGATCAGCCCCAGTTGGAGCTTCGGATGCAGACGCCGCGCACAGGCTCTGCTCCCCAAAAAGCAAATGAAGTTTTGGTTTCTGCCAATATACTGAAGGATCTGAACATCGAAGAAAAAATAGGTGCGGAAATCCCCATTGAATTTAAGAATCGTCAAAGCGGCCAGATGTATCATTTTGATATGATTGTATCCGGTATTTACGACACACCAAACGAAAAATCGGAATCAGTCATTGTTTCCAAAGCCTTCATGGAAGAAAATCCGGAGATGATGAACGAAATTGCTCAAGGGCGTGAGGGTTGTGGCATTTATGATGCTGATGTGATTATGCGGGACAGCTCCATGGTAAAGGAGCGCATCTCGGAGTTTGTCCGTAGCATTGGTGGTAATCCAGACGATAGAAGTGCTGAGAATTATGTCCGTGTAGCCCCCAACACTTTCCTTTCCAACAACAGCGGCGGCTCTATCATGTGGCTGGTAGCAGGTGTATTTGGCGTCCTATTCATGTTCTGTGGGTATCTGCTGATCTACAATGTATTCGAGATTGCAGTTACCAACGATATTCGGCAGTATGGCCTGCTACGAACGGTAGGGACTACTTCCCAGCAGATCAAGCGTTTGGTCAACCGGCAGGCGCTGTATCTATTCTTAATGGGTACACCATTTGGCCTGCTTTTTGGCATCCTGCTCGGACGCAGTATTCTGCCTGCGGCACTCCAGATGTTTGCTGCCGATTATAGTGGTAAAAACATTGAGGTCAGCACACTTCCATATTTGGGTATTATCGTAGGTGCGATTCTGTTCTCCGGGCTTACGGTTTATATCAGTACCAGAAAGTCTGTGAAGAAAGCTTCCCGTGTGTCACCTATCGAGGCTATCCGCTATGTAGAACAGGATACGGTTTCCATAAAGCGGAAAAAGACAAATACCGGAGCAGTTATTCCTCGCATGGCGAAGGCCAACCTCCAGCGCAATAAGCGTCGGACGGTCTTTATTGTGGTTTCCCTGACTTTGAGCATCGTCCTCCTGAACTCGGTATTTATCTTCAGCGGCAGCTTTGATGAAGATGTTTATATCAAAACCCATACCAAAAGTGACTTTGCGGTTTACAACCCGGACATTCAAGCCGCATGGGGAGATGAATTTGGACACAGCTGCACTGTTTCAGAAAAATCGGTAGAGGAAATTGAACAGCAGCCAGGTGTAATGAACGAAGTCCGCCTATACCGTAATACTTTTGAGGATGATCATATTGCCTGTGATTGGGGGCCTTCTTTCTCAATTGATAATACGGATAAATATGCCTATGTACTTCCTGATTCATTAAATCTCGGCTGGACTGAGGATAGAGAGGATTATGCTGCGTTGACTGCGGATAACCTTCCGCTTGGAAATGTGTATGGCTTCTCTGAAAATCTCCTGAACAAGATGGACATTATTGAGGGTGAAAGCAATGTGTCTGTCCTGAAAGAAAAACTCTGGAATGGCAACAATGTAATTTTAGTAAGTCACTATAACGATAAGGGAAACTTAAGCGGTGGTGCGGATAATACCTATTATTTTGGTCTGTCGGTTGGAGATACCATTCAATTTTATGAAAATGGAGTCCCTACTGAGAAGTTTACAGTGATTGCAAAGGCTGCTGTTACGAGCAATGAAATGACCTTGACTGGCGGTGGTTCTAATATTGCAACAGATATTGGTGGACCAAAGATCTATATGTCAGAAAATAAGTTCAAAGAGATTTATGAAACCCCTACCTTGTATGGTTTCTTCTTTGATGTAGAGGAACAGTATCAGCAGGATATGGAGAACTATCTGATGCGGGACACCGATGTTTCCTATAACTCTATTTCAACGCTGAAAGCTAATGTTTTAGGCATTAAGAATGTTGTCCTGCTGGTTGGTGGAATGATTGGTGCTGTATTTGCTCTGGTGGGCCTGATCAACTTCATCAATCTGGTTATGACCAATATCGTTACCCGCCGTCATGAGTTTGCCACCATGCAAAGCATTGGTATGACGAACCGGCAGCTCCGAAAGATGATGATTTCTGAAAGCTTCTCTTATGTGCTGCTGGCTGGGATTGTCGGAACACTAGTTGCGGCGACACTTGGCATGACATTGCTAAGAGCATTTGTAGAAAATGGTCCTACCAGTATGATGATGACATTCCAGATAACCTTGCTGCCTGCGCTGATTATGCTGGTTCTTTTTCTGGTGCTGGCGTTTATCGTTCCGGTTGTCGCACTCCGACTCCTTAACAATCGGAGTGTCGTAGAGCGGCTTCGGGTAAATGAATAATAGGAGCAGCCATATCAAGTGAATACTTCCTGCGCCGCTGTATGCGGCTGTGGAACATGGAAAACCGGGGGATTTTTCTCCCGGTTTTTCAAATGTCACAGGTTCGTGACATTTGGGGCCGAATTTAGCGGAAATTTTTTGTGGCTCGTGACATTTCTGTGAGGTTTGGTCGTTACAATTGGTTTATCAAAAAGAAAGGATGGTGTTCTTTATGAGCATTTTGCAAACGACTGAACTGAAAAAATATTATGGCACAGAGCCGAACATTACCAGAGCCTTGGATGGTGTGAACCTCTCTGTTGAACAGGGGGAATTTGTAGCGATTGTTGGAACCTCCGGCAGCGGCAAATCCACTCTGCTGAACATGATTGGCGGGCTGGATGTGCCTACCTCCGGCAAGGTCATTGTAGATGGGCGTGACCTATCTACATTGAAAGACGAGCAGCTTACTATCTTCCGCAGAAGAAAGATCGGCTTCATCTTTCAGAACTACAATCTGGTGCCAGTGCTGAATGTCTTTGAAAACATTGTGCTTCCCGTAGAGTTGGATGGAAACAAAGTAGACAAGAAGTTTATGAAAGAAGTGGTGCGGATGCTGGGGCTGGAGGATAAGCTGAACAATATGCCCAGCAATCTCTCCGGCGGTCAGCAGCAGCGTGTAGCCATTGCCCGCGCTCTGGTATCAAAGCCTGCTATCGTTCTGGCGGACGAGCCTACCGGAAATCTGGATAGTATGACCAGCAGCGATGTGCTGAGCCTGCTAAAAGTTACCAGCACGAAATTCCACCAGACCCTCGTGATGATTACCCATAATAATGAGATCGCCCAGCTTGCCGACCGCATTATTCGAATCGAGGATGGCAAAATCGTGCAGTAAAGGGGGCAGGACTATGAATGACATTCTATTCGGCAATAACAACAAGGCTGTCATCAAAAAACTGGCAAACCGCAGTTTCCGAAGCAACAAAATGCGGAATGTGATTGCGGTCATTGCGATTGCCTTGACAACCTTTCTCTTTACGGCAGTCCTGACTATTGGCATGGGCGCCAATGGGACGCTGGAATACAGCATGGCAAAACTGATGGGATCATCTGCTGATGCGCTGGTGCAAGGGCTTTCCGAGGAACAGTTCCAGCAGTTAAAACGAAATGCCATGTTTGAAAAGGTAGGCTGCTGGATACCGGTCGAAATTATGACCAACACAAACCGGCGTGTTGCAGAAGTCGATTATGCCGATCAGACCCAGTTGGAGATTCGGATGCTGACGCCGCGTACAGGCTCTGCCCCTCAAAAAGCAAATGAGGTTTTGGTTTCTGCCAATATACTGAAGGATCTGAACATCGAAGAAAAAATCGGGGCAGAAATTCCTGTGGAATTGAAGGTTCGTCAAAGTGATCAGGTTTATCATTTTGATATGGTCGTATCCGGTATTTACGACACACCAAATGAAAAATCGGAATCGGTCATTGTTTCCAAAGCCTTTCTGGAAGAAAACGCAGAAATGATGAACGATATTGCCCAGGGGCGTGTTGGCTGCGGCATTTATACCGCCGATGTAGTAATGCGGGATAATTATATGGTAAAGGACCGCATTTCAGAGCTTGTCCGCAATATCGGCGGTAATCCGGATGATGTCAATGCAGCCAATGCGGTTCGCGTTGCCCCTAATCCCATTGTCTCTAATGAAAGCGGTCTTATGATGTGGCTGGTAGCCGGTGTTTTCGGTATCCTATTCATGTTCTGTGGGTATCTGCTGATTTACAATGTGTTTGAGATTGCTGTAACAAATGATATTCGCCAGTACGGCTTGCTGAGGACTGTGGGAACAACTTCCAGACAAATCAGGCGTTTAGTCAACCGGCAGGCGCTGTACCTGTTCCTGATTGGTACGCCATTCGGTCTGCTTTTTGGCACATTGATTGGCCGCAGTATTCTGCCCGTTGCACTCCAGATATTTGCTGTTGATTACAGCGGCGGAAACATTGAGGTCGGCACACTCCCCTATTTGGGCATTATCGCAGGTGCGATTCTGTTCTCAGGACTCACGGTTTATATCAGTACCAGAAAGGCGGTAAAGAAAGCTTCCCGTGTGTCCCCTATCGAGGCTATCCGATATGTAGAGCAGGACGCTGTTTCCATAAAGCGAAAAAAGACAGCTTCCGGAGCAGTTATTCCCCGCATGGCGAAGGCAAATCTTCAGCGCAATAAGCGCCGGACAGTCTTTATTGTGATTTCTCTGACTTTGAGCATTGTCCTTCTGAATTCGGTGTTCATAGTGAGTGGCAGTTTTGACGAAGATGCCTATATCGAAAACCAGACCCGAAGTGATTTTATAGTATATAGTCCAGGCATTCAAGCTGCATGGGGAGATAACTTTGGGCATGATAGCGCTGTTCCAGAGAAGGCAGTGGAGGAAATCAAGGAACAGCCCGGAGTCACAAACGAAGTCTACCTGTACCGGAACACTTTTGAAGATGACCATATCTCTTGTGACTGGGGAACTCCCTATGTGGTTGATAACACAAATAAGGAGCAGCGAATGTTGCCGGAACACCTCAATTTAGGTGTTTACCAAACAGAAAATGGTGGGCATACTGTTGGGTTGACTGCGGATAACCACCCTCTCGGAAATGTATTTGGTTTTTCGGAAAACTTCTTCGATCGGCTGGACATTATAGAAGGTGAAACTGATTTATCTGTCTTAAAAGACAAACTTTGGAATGGAAACAATGTAATTTTAATGGGCGAATATGACGATCATGGTAACTTTGATGGGGCGGAGTCCGCTTTTTATTTTGGATTATCAGTTGGAGATACCATTCAGTTTTATGAAAATGGAACTCCAACCGAGGAGTTTACCATTATCGCAAAAGTCGCAGCTACTCATAGCGAAACGACTATGACTGGAGGCGGTTCAAATATCGCACAAATAATAGAAGGTCCTAAAATTTTTATGGCTGAAAACAAATTTAAGGAGATTTATGAAACGCCTACCTTGTATGGTTTCCTTTTTGATGTAGAGGAACAGTACCAGCAGGAGATGGAAAGCTATCTGGCGCAGGATACAGATGTTGCCTATACCTCTATCCTGACGATGAAAGCAACTGTTTCTGGTGTTAAAAATGTCGTTCTTCTGATCGGCGGAGTGATCGGCGCTGTGTTTGCCCTGGTGGGACTAATCAACTTCATCAATCTGGTTATGACAAACATCATTACCCGCCGGCACGAGTTTGCCACCATGCAGAGTATCGGTATGACGAACCAGCAGCTCCGAAAGATGATGATTTCTGAAAGTTTCTCCTATGTGCTGCTGGCCGGGATTGTCGGTACGCTGGCTGCTGGTGTGCTTGGCATGACATTGGTAAGGGCTTTTGTAGACATCAGCCCAAGTAGTATCATGATGACATTCCAGATGACCTTGCTGCCTGCGCTGATTATGCTGGTTCTCTTTCTGGTACTGGCGTTTATTGTTCCCGTTATCGCGCTCCGGCTCTTTAACAATCGGAGTGTCGTAGAGCGGCTTCGGGTAAATGAGTAAGGACATAGGAGGTGACCAACATGAATGATATTTTATTTGGCAACAATAATTCCAAAGTGATTACCAAGCTGTCCAAACGCTATTTCAAGAAGAATAAGGTACGCAATCTGGCAGCACTGTTAGCAATCATCCTGACTGCTTTCCTGTTTACCTCTGTCACTTCCCTGGCGTTCAATATGGCGTCCTCCATCCAGCTCTCTCTGCAAATGCAAAAAGGCAGCAAGGCGGATGGCACTTTGGGGTATATGACGGAGGAACAGTATGAGCAGCTTGTAAACAGCGATTTTGTGGAGCAGGCAGGCCACCGGCGTATCATTGGCTATGCAAGCAATACTTCCAGCCATTCCATTGAGATCAATTATGCGGACAGTGTGCAGCAGGAACTGACTTTCTGCGTACCTACTCATGGAGCAGCACCGGAGAAGGCAAATGAGATTGCCACCACGGATTTGGCACTGAAGGCGCTGGGTGTAGAACCTGAGATTGGCGCAGAGGTTCCGCTGGAATTTGAACTGCGGGGAAAAACTTATCATTATGATATGGTGCTTTCCGGCTGGTGGGAAGCAAGCAATGACTCTGTGAGCGTTGCGACTGTTTCAGAGCAGTTTATAAAGGAAAACCCCGATGTGGTCCAGAACACTTATGCGGTAGACCATGAAATGTCCGGCGTTACTTTTTCCGATGTTGTGCTGAAGAATAAAGCAAATGTTCAGCAGCAGTTAAATGATTTTGTTTACTCCATTGGCGGCAATCCAGAGGATATGAGCGCAGGCAATTTCATTCTCGCCTCTGAAAATCAAATGTCCCAGGGATTGACCTCATCAGAGTCCATCGTGTTTGCCGTTGTATTTATCTTGATGTTTGTCGTGTGCGGATACCTGCTAATCTACAATATCTTTGATATTTCTGTGATGCAGGATGTCCGTCAATACGGCCTGCTGCGGACGATTGGAACTTCCACACGGCAGATCAAGGGTATTGTGAACCGTCAGGCAGTCTGGCTCACGCTGATTGGGCTGCCCATCGGTCTGATTGCCGGTTTCTTTGCCGGTTGGGTACTGCTTCCTGCCGTGACAGAGATCATTAACCTTGAATATTCTATGGTGGGTACATCCGTATCTACCTCGCCGCTGATCTTTGTTATCGCCGCCCTCTTTACGATCCTGACCGTGTTTATCAGCACCCGGAAGCCTGCAAAAAAGGCGGCAAAGATTTCTCCTTTGGAGGCGATTCGTTACACAGAGCAGAACGCCTATAAAAAGAGAACCGCAAAGCGAACCAATGGAGTAAAGCTGTCCCGTATGGCCTTATCCAATCTGGGGCGCAATCGCCGGCGCTCAGCGTTCATCATTATTTCTCTGCTTCTGTGCATCGTTCTGTTTAACTCTATCATCATCGTGACGCAAAGCCTTGATGAAGAAAAGTGGGTAAATCGTGTTACCAGAACAGATTTTAATGTCTATAACTCCGCCGCATTTAATGTAATGGAAAGCGTTCAGCACCATGAAGATACGCTCTCACAGCAGGCGGTGGATCTGATTGCCGGACAGCCCGGAGTTGAGGATGAACGCTATCTTTACCGAAATACAAAAGACGATAGAAATGTGTTGGTTGACTATGGGTTTGAAGATTTAAGCGGCATAGAGCTATTCCATGAGGAAGAAGGCGTCGTAAATCAAAGCAGCCTGTACACAAGTTCTGATACCGAAAGGCGCTATTTTGGTAATGTGATGGGTGCCTCCGAGAATTTCTGGGCAGATATGCGTATTTTTGAAGGCGAGAAGGATACTGAAACCTTAACGCAGAAAATGGCTACCGGAGAATATGTCATTATTGGCTGCCCCATCGACAAACTGACGGAGGAACCAAAGAACACTCCGCTGACCGATCAGTTACAGGTTGGAGAGAGCATTTCCTTCTACAAGGATGGTGAACTGGTCAAAACCAGCACCATCCTTGCAAAAGCGATCCTCGTGGGAACAGAAACCGAAACGCCCACAGGCACCACCGCCCAGGTGCATATCGGCGCTGATGCTCCTTTTGTATATCTGCCGGACACTGTATTTAAGGAAATCTATGACGCTCCCACGCTGCTGACTTATGGATTCAATGTGGATGAAGCCTTGCAGCCGCAGATGGAAGAATTTTTGAGCAGCTATGTGAGCGAAAATTCTTCGGTTGCCTATACTTCCACCAAGTTGTTGAAAGAGCAGCTTGATTCGGTTCGCAGTATGATTCTGGTTATCGGCGGTCTGATTGGATGTATCATGGCCTTTGCGGGACTGATCAACTTTACCAACATGATCATTACCAACATCATTACCCGCCGCCACGAGTTTGCTACCATGCAGAGCATCGGTATGACCGGCAAGCAGCTTCGCCGCCTGATGGTCTATGAGGGCATCTATTATGCCATAGGTGCGGACATTATCGGCGGAGCAGTCGCAGCGATCTTGGCAGTCACAGTGCTAAAGAGCGCATTGAATGGCCCCTCCATGTGGTTCTTTACTCTGAACATTACATTGGTTCCTGTTCTGGTCATTGGTGTGCTTTATCTGCTGCTGGCTGCGGTTATTCCGCTGATCGTTCTCCACTTCTTTAATAAGGGAACTGTGGTGGAACGGCTGAGGACTTCGGAGTGAAATATCGCAAAAATAACATATGAGAAAGGATGTGAGCAAAATGGGCAAACTTCTGATTCTGTCCGTTACTGACCACGAAGAACATATACTCAACAAAATTATGGAGCTTATTGCGGATGAGCCAGAGTTTATCCACCTTGCACCATCCCTCCCTCAGTCTGCACTTTCCTTCCCTGGTCTTGAAATTCGGCTAAAGGAGCAAACCGTATATTGCAACAGTACTCTCATCGCTTTGACTTACCATGAATTTTCAGTCCTTACATATCTGGCTCGACATCCAGGTTGGGTATTTTCCGCTCATCAAATCTATGAAGCTATATGGCGCAAAGATAGTGAGCACTGTGGCACTGCAGTTGCCAGTGTAATCGGTCAGATCCGTCGCAAGCTGACGCCGGACACACCGAAGGGCGGTTATATCCGCACCGTACTGGGCAGCGGATATAAGTTTAACAGTTCCCCCTTTTAAGACAGCAAGAAAGGCTTCGAGGCCGTAATGATCTCGAAGCCTTTCTTATTTTTCATAAAGCATGGACACTATAACTCAATCAACTATAATCCCTGTAAGAATACTGGCTTCAGATAATATTTAAAGAACTAATCCATGCTTGGATTGCTTCCACCAATACATACTGCTGACGCAAGACGGCCATACCTGTTTCCGGAATGCTGGGGGTGTTTTCTTTTTCCCGTATATTATCTTCCAGATAGGATTTTAAGACACTAATATTTTCCTGAATCTCTGCTATGCACGACTTTTGTTTTTCGGGCGGCAAGGAGTCCAAATTTACAATAACAGCGTTGAAGTCAAGAAAAATGTTAATCGGCTTTGCGGAAATCTCAAACATGAGGCGTTCAAATTCTGCTTCTCCGGCTTCCGTTAGGGAGTAAATTGCTTTTTCTGGCATCTTTCCTTCCTTTACGATTTCGCCTCGGATTAGCCCTTTTTCTTCCAACTGAATTGCTTTTTTATAAATAGACGGGGTACTGATTTTTACCCATTTTGATATTTTTCTATATTCTACTAATTTTTGAATATCGTAGGCACTCATTGGATCCTTTTTCAAAATTCCCAACACGATTAAATCTATGGTAGCCATGTGGATCACGCCCTTTCGCTATGTTCTCTGCATAAAATATTACCGTCAAAGTCGCTATAAATTATAGTAGTAGATTTTATACTTTTTGTCAAGGGAAATCGCTTCTCTCCTCTTGACATCTACTATAAATTATAGTAGTATATTCATTCAGCAGTATACTGTAATTTATACCACTATAATTTACATCTTCAAAGTGCGAAAGGAGTATTAACAATGAGTGAACATAACAACAAACTTGAGCTTTTGGGCAGTGCGCCTATCCCCAAAGCTCTGATGTCGCTTGGCGTGCCGATTATGATTGGGATGTTAATCAATGCCCTATATAATCTGGTGGATGCCTATTTTGTGAGCGGACTGGGAAAAAGTCAAATGGGAGCCATTTCCATCGTTTTCCCGTTAGGACAAGTCGTAGTTGGATTGGGACTAATGTTTGGCAACGGTGCTGCATCCTACCTGTCAAGACTTCTGGGACGAGGCGATAAGGATACTGCCAATAAGGTGGCAAGTACCGCTCTGTATAGCAGCCTTCTGATTGGTGCTATTATCATCCTTTTCTCTACAATCTTCCTTAAACCAATTTTAACTATGTTAGGCGCGACAGAAACTATCATGCCGTATGCTCTGACATATTCAAGAATTTATATATTGTCCTGTGTTTTCAATGTGTTTAATGTAACCATGAACAATATTGTAAGCAGTGAAGGTGCAGCAAAGACAACTATGTGTGCGTTACTGTTGGGCGCTGTGTTGAATATCGGATTAGACCCTCTGTTTATTTACACTTTCAACATGGGGGTTGCCGGTGCAGCAATCGCCACTGCGATTTCTCAGCTAGTATCTACACTTGTTTATCTCACATACATTCTGAGAAAAAGAAGTGCATTTTCTTTCAGCTTAAAAGCATTTTCTCCAAATGGGCAAATGATGGCGGAAATCTTGAAAATCGGTGTACCTACTTTGGTATTCCAGTTGCTTACAAGTCTTTCTATTGCTCTGATTAACCGTGCAGCCAGCGATTATGGCGATTCGGTTATTGCAGGCATGGGGGCGGTCACGCGAATTACTTCTATGGGAACGCTTGTTGTCTTTGGATTTCTGAAAGGGTTTCAGCCTATTGCCGGATTCAGCTATGGGGCAAAGAAATTTGATCGTCTACGCGAAGCAATCAAAACCTCAATCATTTGGTCTACAAGTTTCTGCTTAGTCGTGGGCTTGGTGATGGCTGCTTTCTCCACGCAGATTATCTCTCAATTTACCGAGGGAGATGTTCAAATGATTTTAGCCGGTCAAAAATCTCTGTTTGCGAACGGTCTTACATTCATTTTTTTCGGTTTCTACACGGTATACTCCTCTCTATTTCTTGCTCTGGGCAAGGGAGCGGCAGGTTTCTTTTTGGGATCATGCAGACAAGGTATCTGCTTTGTTCCTGTCATTTTGCTGCTGCCTATGGTATGGGGAATGAACGGAATCCTATATGCCCAACCCATTGCAGATATAATTTCCGTAGTAATCACGCTGTTTATGGCAATACATCTTCATAAGGAAATATCCATAGCCGAAAGTCGTACTAAAACAATAACCTAATTTTACTGTAACGAAAGCCCTATGTTCGCTGACAAAAGGAAAAGTCATCGGACACTAAATACAAGCATACAGGAGAGGATACACAATATGGGCAAATTTTTAATATTATCCGTTGCAGACCAT
>ULSK01018217.1_pt1 | contig 12282 bp, 10 predicted proteins | sample 1956311 | NCBI WGS metagenome assembly ULSK01 (sample SAMEA4835706, study PRJEB28245) | human gut metagenome | biome: gut microbiome; material: fecal sample | place: Denmark | collected 2008 | reverse complement strand
CCGAGAGCGAGCCTGTGCTTTGGACGGGTAAAAATATAGAACCGGATAAGTATCGAATAACTCTATAATTATAATGTTGATATAAAAAATAAAAGCTATGTATCCTTTGAAATTTGAAGACATTCTTCGTCCTATGATTTGGGGTGGAGAGGAAATCAGTCGATTCAAACAGTTACCCGAAGTTCACCCCGGTATCGGTGAAAGTTGGGAAATTTCACAAGTAGGCGATCGTATATCGGTCGTTAGCGAAGGGGAAGATAAAGGGAAAACGATTACGGAGTTGATTAAGCGCGACGGGGCGAATTTGCTGGGGAAGCATGTCGCAGCTCGCTATGCCGATAAATTTCCGTTGTTGATTAAATTTATCGACGCACACGATAATCTCTCTATTCAAGTTCACCCCAATGACGAGTTGGCGATGGCCCGGCACAATTCATTCGGGAAAACCGAGATGTGGTATGTCATCGACGCTAAACCGGGAGCAGGCCTCTATTCGGGATTTTCTAAGCAAATAACTCCCGCAGAGTATGTAGAGCGAATCAAAAATAATACGATTACCGACGTATTGCAATTTCATGAAGTGAAAAGCGGTGATGTGTTCTTCCTTCCGGCAGGCCGTATTCATGCTATTTGTGAGGGAATATTGATAGCCGAGATTCAGCAAAGCTCCGATATTACTTATCGCATATACGATTATGATCGTAGAGATGCGCAGGGCAATGCCAGAGAGTTGCATATCGAGCAGTCTATCGATGCAGTCGATTTTAAAATGTATGATAATTTACGGACCGATTATGCGGCTAAAAATAACGATGCTGTCGGTTTAGTCAAATGCCCGTATTTCGAAACGAATTTGATCGAAGTGGATAAAAGTGTGAAGCGTTCCGTTTCGGGACATGATTCGTTCGTTATCTATATGTGTATGGGTGGAAAAGTGCGATTGACCGATAATAACGGTTACACGATATCTTTACATCAAGGACAAACTGCATTGATTCCCGCTACACTCTCATGGGTGACAATCGAGGCAGAAACTTCTGCGAAGTTACTCGAATGTTATATTCCCGAATAATGAAGTGTTTTTTATAAAAAGAATAATGCCGGAGAATTATTCTTCGGCATTATTCTTTTGGTTATGATTGTAATATTTGCAATATGGGCGGATTCCGCATTCCAAGCAATTGGGTTTGCGAGCCATACAAATGTAACGTCCGTGTAGAATCAGCCAATGATGTGCGATGGGGAGTAGGTGTCCCGGAATATTTTTTACCAATGTTTTTTCTGTTTCGAGAGGAGTTTTTGAATGGTTGGTGAGTCCGATCCTGTTGGAGACTCTGAAAACGTGAGTATCGACAGCCATCGCTTCTTTGTTAAATACGACCGATGCTATGACGTTGGCTGTTTTTCGACCCACTCCCGGTAATTTTTGCAGATCTTCTATTTCGGAAGGTACGACACCGTTGAACTGTTCGATGAGTGTACGAGCCATTCCCACCAAATGTTTCGATTTGTTATTGGGATATGATACGCTTTTAATGTATGTATAAACTTCTTCCGGTGTAGCTGCGGCCAGATCTTGTGGAGTGGGGAATGCTTCGAATAGAGCCGGGGTTATCATGTTTACCCGTTTGTCGGTACATTGTGCCGACAGAATGACTGCAATCAGTAATTGAAATGGGTCGTGATATTGCAATTCGGTTTCGGCGATAGGTTTGTTTTCTTGAAACCATTTAATGACTCCGGCATATCTTTCTTTGGTAGTCATGGCGTTATAAAAATTTTATCATATGAAGACTATATTTCGCTAAGAAAAATCCTCCGAAAACGGCAATAATACCTCCGAGATTAGTCCCGATGATATAGAATAGGGCACTGTGGACTTTCCCTAAATTCAATAGATTCATCGTTTCCAAAGAGAATGAGGAGAACGTGGTAAATCCACCTAATAATCCGACGAATAAAAAAGCTCTCAGATTAGGTGAAAAATCAAAAGAATAACAAAAAGCCCAAAGTATCCCGATGATAAAAGAGCCTGCTAAGTTTACGCATAATGTTCCCCACGGATAAGCTGGGAAAAGACGTTGAATTTCCGAAGCGATAAAAAACCTTGCAACAGAACCCATGCCTCCTCCCGCGAGAACACAAGCGACTTTACAAAACTCCATTCACATAAATTTTAATGAGCCGATTCGAATTCTTCGAGGAAACGTACATCGTTCTCAGAGAACATTCGTAAATCTTTAACTTTATATTTCAGATTGGTGACTCGTTCGATACCCATGCCCAATGCATAACCGCTGTATATTTTACTATCTATGCCACATGCTTCGAGGACATTGGGGTCTACCATGCCGCAACCCAGAATTTCGACCCAACCGGTATGTTTGCAAAATGCACATCCTTTACCCCCGCAGATATTACAGGATATATCCATTTCGGCAGAAGGTTCGGTAAACGGGAAATAAGAAGGACGGAGTCGAATTTGAGTTTCCGATCCGAACATTTCTTTGGCAAAATAAAGCAACGCTTGCTTCAAATCGGCAAAAGAAACATTCTTATCTATATATAAGGCTTCTACTTGATGGAAAAAGCAGTGTGCCCGGTAAGATATAGCTTCGTTGCGGTAAACACGACCCGGACAAATGATGCGGATAGGGGGTTGGGTGTGCTCCATCGTTCTTGTTTGTACAGACGAGGTGTGTGTACGAAGAAGAATATCGGGAGAACGTTGTATAAAGAATGTGTCCTGCATATCGCGAGCCGGGTGGTCTTCGGCAAAATTCAATGCTGAGAACACATGCCAATCGTCTTCGATTTCGGGACCTTCTGCAATTGAAAATCCCAAACGGGCGAAGATATCGCATATTTCGTTTTTTACTAAGGAAAGCGGGTGTCTCGATCCTAACGGAATGGGGTAGGCTGTTCGTGTCAAGTCTATATTTTGAGATTCCGAATGGGTATCTTCGAATTCGCTTTTCAAGGCATTGATTCTTTCTGTTGCAAGAGTCTTCAATTCATTCAGTTGTTTTCCTACTTCTCTCTTTTGCTCGGCGGCGACAGTTCTGAAATCATTGAAAAGTTGAGAAATTTCTCCTTTTTTACTTAGATATTTTATACGAATATTCTCTAAATCTTCTGATTTAGAAACTTTTAATGCCTCGATTTCTGCTTTGATACGTTGGATTTTTTCAATCATACCTGTATAATTCTTATTTTTAAATGCAAATTTAATAATAAATGACTTCTTTTTGGGTGGATTTTTGAGAAATATTTTTTTTGACGAATAAAAAAGGGAATCTGCTGAAAAAATATTCCTTTATTACTAATTTTGTTATGAATTTAAGAAGTAACGATATGTCTGTCTCTCCATTTTTACAAAGCATACACGAGTTTGTCAAGGATAAAAAACTTTTAGACAAGTCTGGCCCGGTTATCGTCGGAGTGAGCGGAGGAGCCGACTCGATTGCGTTGCTTCATGTCTTGAAGAGTTTGGGATATTCGTGTATCGTCTGTCACTGTAATTTCAATTTGAGAGGTGAAGAATCTTTGCGAGACAGGAATTTTACTCGGCAAATAGCTTTTGAGTGGAATTTGCCGTTCGAGGAGATTTCGTTTGATGCTTCATGTTATGCGATGACCAATAATGTGTCGGTCGAGATGGCTTGCCGCCAACTGCGATATGATTGGTTTGAAGAGAAAAGGAAACAATATCGGGCACAGGCGATAGCCGTGGCCCATCATCGGGACGATAGTGTGGAAACCCTGTTGCTGAATTTAATTCGAGGAACCGGGATTGCCGGTCTTACGTCGATGAAACCACGTAACGGATTTGTCGTGCGACCGTTGTTGACCGTTTCCCGTAAAGAAATAGAATCGTATTTGTCGGAACATGGGGTGTCGTATGTGGTCGATTGTACCAATTTAGAATCGGTTTATATCAGAAATAAAATTCGATTACAGGTATTGCCTTTGTTACGTTCGATCAATCCGTCGGTCGACCATTCCATATATTCTTCTATTTTGAATTTGAGGGAAGTAGAATCGGTCTATAAAGCGGCTATACATGAGCAGGAGCAAAACGTGTTGGAATATAAAGGTGAATATATTTATATTCCGGTGGAGAAATTGAAACAGCTTCCGTCGCCTAAGGCTTTCTTATTTGAATTTTTGACTCCTTACGGCTTTGTTTCCGAACAGATAACAGAGATAATATCGTCTTGTGGCGGTATTTCTGGGAAGGTGTTTTTATCTCGGAATTACAGAATCGTTAAAGACAGGGAATATTTGATATTGGAACCACAGGAAAGAGAAGAGGCTGGGACTGTGGTAGAGAAAATCGAAAGTCTCGAAGAATGTGGAACTTTGTTACACGGAAATTTATCGTATCGATGTCTGGACAACGATGAAACGTATTGTTTCTCTCGTGATAAATCCTATGCTTGTTTCGACTTGGACAAACTTGTATTTCCGCTAATTATTCGCCGGTGGGAGACGGGAGATCGTTTTACCCCCTTTGGAATGAGAGGCAGCCGTAAATTGAGCGATTATTTTAGAGATAAAAAATATTCTCTAATCGATAAAGCCAATGCTTTGCTGCTATGTTCGGGAAATACGATAATATGGATATTGGGAGAGCGCGCGGCCGATGGATATCGAGTGACTGCGGATACAAAGAGAATAATCGAATTTAAATATGAAAAATAGTTAAATAATAAACTTATTTTTACATTTCTTGTTTTGTTTGACAAATCGGCCGTATATTTGTACGGTGAAATTGCGTAGTGAAATTCTGTACGCAGTAAATTCAAAAATCCAATAATTATATTTGTTCTTTCGGCCAGTATGAGTAATCATGCAGGTAGCTTTAATAAATATAAAGTGTAAATCATATTTATTCATGTATAATATTTTAGAATTGAGCGCTAAAACTCTTGACCAGTTGAAAGTGATAGCTGCTGAAATGGGTATCCAAAAGATTGACGGTATAGAACAAGAAGATCTTGTCTATAAAATTCTTGATCAACAAGCTATTGATATGGCAAGTAAAGCTGCCGCTAATCCTCCTGCTCCGAAAAAGAGAGGTCCTAAACCTAAGAAAAATAAAGAGAAGCCTGTACTTGAAAAACCGAATGAACTAGAAAGTAAATCAAATACGGAGCCGACACCGTCTCCATCTGTGGAATCGACAGGTGTGGAAGATACGAAAGAGGTGAAAAAGAAAGGCAGAAAGAAAAAAAGCGATGTAACGAGTGAAACCTCGAAAAAAGGAGATGCAAAACAGGATAATGTTACAGAAGTAAAAGATATTCCTTCTATTATAGAAGAGACTGGGTTATCTTCTCATCCCGCTTTGAAAGAGCCGGTAGCCGAACTATTTGAGAATTTAAAAGAAAGCTCTATGGCGTTGGTGGAAAATAGCGGTTCCAATGAAAACGAAGAGCTTCCTCAGCAAAGTACACAAGGAGGGCAACCCAAACAACGCAAACGGATACAAAAGAAAGCTCTTCCGGCTGAATTGATAAATGAAGCTCAAAACACACTGCAAACACCCTCGCCTTCTGTTCCGGTTACAACGCCTTCCACACCGGTAGAAAACAAGCAACAGGAAATTATTCAACAACAGCCCGCTACCGCAAATCAAGGACAACAAGCACCGTTGCCTACATCGTCGTTACAGACATTCTTCCCACATAGCGAAAAGCAAAGATTTGTTCCGAGAGGACAGCGCACATTCGTCCCACAGAATAGGAACAGCCAGAATAATGCAGGAAATAACAATGGGCAAAACCAAAACTCGAATAATCAACAAACGTTTGTCCCTGAGCCGAAACCTGTCGAGAGACCATACGATTTCGATGGAATATTGACAGGTGTGGGGGTATTGGAGATGATGCCCGATGGGTATGGATTTCTTCGTTCGTCCGACTACAATTATTTGACTTCTCCCGATGATGTCTATGTTTCCCAATCGCAAATAAAGTTGTTTGGTTTGAAGACGGGCGATGTCGTTGAAGGACCTATTCGTCCTCCTAAGGAAGGAGAGAAATATTTTCCGCTGGTGAAGGTGGAGAAAATAAATGGCCGCACACCCGAATATGTTCGTGACCGTGTCCCGTTCGATCATCTTACTCCTCTTTTCCCCGATGAAAAATTTGATTTGACGAGTGGAAAATACTGTAATTTATCTACTCGTGTGGTCGATATGTTTTCTCCTATCGGTAAAGGACAGCGTGGATTGATCGTTGCACCTCCTAAGACGGGTAAGACCGTGTTGTTGAAAGATATAGCCAATGCTATCTCTGAGAATCACCCGGAGGTTTATATGATTATATTGTTGATCGACGAGCGTCCCGAAGAGGTTACCGATATGGCCCGTAGTGTAAAAGCCGAGGTTATCTCATCTACTTTCGACGAGCCGGCCGAACGTCATGTGAAAGTGGCTAGTGTCGTATTGGAAAAAGCCAAACGTATGGTTGAATGTGGTCACGATGTTGTCATTCTGTTAGACTCCATCACTCGTTTGGCGAGAGCTTATAATACGGTTTCTCCGGCCTCCGGTAAAGTGCTCTCCGGTGGTGTCGATGCCAATGCGTTGCATAAGCCTAAACGCTTTTTCGGTGCGGCTCGTAATATAGAGAACGGGGGAAGCCTTACGATTATCGCTACTGCTTTGACCGAGACCGGTTCGAAGATGGACGAGGTGATATTCGAGGAGTTCAAGGGAACGGGTAATATGGAGTTGCAGCTCGATCGGAAATTGTCTAACAAACGCATTTTCCCGGCTGTTGACATCACGGCATCGAGTACTCGTCGGGACGATTTGTTGTTACCGAAAGACACACTCAACCGTATGTGGATATTGCGTCGATACTTGTCCGATATGAATTCGATAGAGGCAATGGAATTTATGCGAGACCGTATGGAGCGTACTTCTTCGAATGAAGAACTTTTGCTGTCGATGAACGATTGAGTATCGTAATAGATATAAAAAGAAGGCCGGTGAAAATTCCAATTCACCGGCCTTCTTTTTATATGGACCAAACAAAGTGAACAGGGCGTGTGTTATATGAATAAATGTATAAGAAAATGGAGATACCCTCGATACAACTGAGTTTGGAACATATAGAGGAGTTAGATTTTACCTGTCCTGCGGCAAAAAAATCGATAAATATAGGAAAAGAGATTATTCCGGTTAAGTTTGTGGTAAATATTTATCCCGATGTTAAACGGGATTATTTTAAGTTGATAACAGGAGTCCGTTATATTCGTCGTCGTAATTTTATCGGTCAAGAACTTCTTTTTTATAGAATCGCTGTGGTTTATAAAATTGAGAAATTGAGGGATTTTGTTAAGCTCGAAAACTCCCAAGTCACAGTTGATACTCGGTTACTTGCATTGTTATTGAGTATATCAATCGGGTCGATGAGAGGAATGTTGGCACTACGTACACAAAATACAGTATTCAAAAATTATCCGTTACCTCTGATAAATGTATCCGAAATATTAACTTCCATGAATATAACCGATTCTGAGGGTATTGGGGAGAATCTGAATATATATTACAATAATTGAATCCTCGATGAATAAATTGATTTTGCTCCGGCATGGAGAGAGTATATGGAATAAGGAGAACCGATTTACGGGGTGGACAGATGTCCCATTGTCCGAAAAGGGGAGAGATGAAGCTCGTCGGGCAGGAGAGTTGTTACGGAGTTTTTCCATATATCCCGATATTTCGTTTACATCTTTGTTAAAGCGTGCTATTGTTACTCGCTTTTTAGTTATGGAAGAATTGGACAGGTTGTGGACTCCGGCATATAAAGATTGGAGGCTCAATGAACGACATTATGGTGCGCTGCAAGGCTTGAATAAGTTGGAAACATCTGAGAAGTATGGGGCGGAGCAAGTTCATATTTGGCGACGGAGTTATGATGTCAGACCTCCGCAAGTAGGAGACGAGGATCTCAGATATCCGGCTCATGATGCCCGTTATCAGATGGTTCAAGAAAAACTGCTACCTCATGGTGAATCGCTTGAAGATACTGTTCATAGAGTGTTGCCTTGTTGGAAAGAGCGTATTTTGCCAGAGGCTGAGAAAGGCAAAACGATACTGGTTGCAGCTCATGGAAATAGTTTGAGGGCCTTGATAATGATGCTGCAAAATTTATCGCCTAAACAAATTGTCGATGTAGAAATACCCACGGGAAAACCTTTAATCCTTGAATTAGGAGAAAATTTAACGGTTATGAATCAATACTATTTGGGGTAAAATAAACAGCATGGGCTGTGGTAGTAAAATCTTTTTTAGCTTCCATGATATATTCTTTTTCGGTTTTCTGTAAATAGCTATATTTGTCCGATTATTGATTTAGGTATGAAGACGAATAAGACGAATGTGGCTCGGCTGTTGGATAGGGCGAAAATACCATACGAATTGGTTCCTTATGAAGTCGACGAGAATAATTTAGCTGCTACTCATGTTGCCGAACAACTGGGTGAGAATATAGAACAAGTATTCAAGACTTTGGTATTGCGTGGCGATAAACACGGGATATTCGTTTGTGTGATTCCGGGCGACAAAGAGGTCGATTTGAAAAAGGCTGCCAAAATATCGGGAAATAAGAGTGCCGAGATGATTGCCATGAAGGAACTGTTGCCGACTACCGGATATATTCGGGGTGGTTGTTCTCCCATTGGCATGAAGAAAAATTATCCTGTATATATTCACGAAAGTTGTTTGTCACATGACCCTATTTATATTAGTGCCGGACAACGAGGATTACAGATAAAAATAGCAGCCGGGGCTCTTATAGAGTTTGTTTCAGCGGAGGTCGGAGACCTTGTCGGTTAATCTTGGTACACGATATAATTCGGTGTGGATTAATCCACAGGGAGTAAAATATCTTGTCCATATAAGATGAGGTAAAAAAGACTTATAGAACCCGAAGGGGGATACATAGGTGTGAACAGAGTCTTCGTCTTTATTCACAATCTTTTTTCATAGTTCCCTGTTTAATGGCTCGGATAAGCCGGGATTCTATGCGGAGAAATTCTTGTTCGAAATTAGGAGTGAAGATTCCTTTCCCCATATTTTCATGTATTTCTGAAAATGTCCAGAACTTTCCGTCGTCGATTTCGACTGGATCGATTTGTATTTTTCCGGTATATACCGTATAGAATGTGTTTACCATCTCGCGTTCCCGATCCGATTCGAAGATATAAGTAAGCACATGTATCGGAATGAAATGCGTGATTCCCAACTCTTCGCGAACTTCTCTTGCCAACGCTTCTTCGACGGTCTCCCCGTAATCGATATGGCCGCCTACGGCCGTATCCCATTTGCCGGGTTGAATGTCTTTATTCATCGATCGCTTTTGAAGATACAACTCCCCGTCGTTATTTATAATATGTAGGTGGACTACCGGGTGGAGCAATTTCGATCCGTTGTGGCATTCACGGCGGGTCGCTTTTCCTATTGTGTTACCTTGTTCGTCTATCAGAGGAAACCATTCTTCTTTATTCATGATTCAAATGAGTATTCGGGTTATAGTCTTGAATACGTTTTTTCAGCGTTTCTTCATCGAGAGGGTTCCCGGTTTCATCGAATGGCAACCTGAAACCGCATCCTTCTTTCCATCGGCTGCATCCGTATGCCGTCTTTCCCTGTATGATATGGCCGGTGTGGCATACGGGACATGATAAAAGTTGTTCTTTTGGTTTCTTCTCCGTAGATGTTTTATTTGTTGTTTTTTTCTTCCCGGGTTTGGCCGATGTCGTCGATTTTTTCTTTGGTCCCTCCGGTGGTGGAGCAGCTGTTATTTTGCCGGAATTGTCGCTTAGTACGTACAAAACGATTTCGCCCACCATTTTTTTCAGTTCTTCCAGAAAATCGGCGGCACGATATTCGTTGCGTTCTATTTTACGCAATTTGTTTTCCCAAATACCGGTCAATTCGGCCGATTTTAGCAACTCGTTGCGAATAGTCCCGATTAGCTCCACTCCTGTTTGAGTGGCAATCAGATTCTTTCTTTCTTTACGGATATAGTGGCGTTTGAACAGCGTTTCAATAATGGCGGCTCTCGTGGAAGGACGTCCGATACCGTTTTCTTTCAAGGCATCTCTCAGTTCTTCGTCCTCTACCGATTTTCCAGCCGTCTCCATAGCCCGCAATAATGTGGCTTCGGTATACGGTTTGGGGGGCTGGGTCCATTTTTCTGCCAAAGAAGGTGTGTGCGGGCCGGTTTCACCTTTGGTGAAAGCAGGCAAGGTGCTTTCCGACTCTTCGTTATTTTCTTCTTTCCCGAATACGGTTCTCCACCCCGGAGATAAAATTTGTTTCCCCGTGGCTTTAAATTCGATTTGATTTACCTCGCCCAGTACGACCGTATTGGAAACGATACAATCGGGATAGAATGCCGCAATAAATCTTCGGGCCACTAAGTCGTACACTTTTTGCTCTTCGCCGGTGAGGTTGGTTGCCTTTACGTTCGTGGGAATGATGGCATGGTGATCGGTCACTTTGGAGTTGTCGAATACCTTTTTGCTCTTGGGAATCTTCCCGGTCGAAAAGGGGGCTGTTAATGTTGTGTAAGCTGTTAATGCCGACATTATGCCCGGAACCTTCGGATATATGTCGTCGCTTAGAAATGTAGTGTCGACACGAGGGTAGGTGGTTACTTTTTTTTCGTAAAGCGACTGAATGATTTTCAAGGTGTTTTCAGCCGAGAAAGAGAATTTTTTATTACACTCGACTTGAAGGCTGGTTAAGTCGAATAATCTTGGTGGCGCTTCTTTTCCTTGTTTGGTCGTTATATCGGTAACCGTGAAGGGGAATCCCTCTATCTTTTGTAGAAATTCTTTTCCCTCTGCTTCGGTTTGAAATTTCCCTTTGGTGACGGCGAATGTCGTTTCCCGATATAAGGTTTTCAATTCCCAATAAGGTTGAGGAACAAAATGTTCGATTTCGAGTTGACGGTTTACGATTAATGCCAAAGTGGGAGTCTGTACCCTCCCGATGGAAAGGACTTGACGGTTCTGTCCATATTTCAACGTGTAAAGCCGGGTAGCGTTCATTCCTAACAACCAATCGCCGATAGCCCGTGAAAGTCCGGCAAAATAAAGAGAGTCGAATTCTGTTTGAGGTTTGAGATTTTGAAATCCCTCTCGTATGGCTTCTTCTGTCAAGGACGATATCCAAAGGCGGTAGACCGGGCATTTACAAGCTGCTTTTTGCATAACCCATCGTTGAATGAGTTCCCCTTCTTGACCGGCATCACCACAGTTTATGACAGCTTCGGCGTTGGACATGAGCGATTCTATGATACCGAATTGTTTTTCTATACCCCGGTCGGAGATTAATTTAATCCCGAATCGGGAGGGTATCATAGGCAGGGATCTCAATGTCCATTGTTTCCACGAGTCGGTATATTCATGAGGCTCTTTTAATGTGCAGAGATGGCCGAAAGTCCAAGTCACCTGATAGCCGTTCCCTTCGTAATATCCGTCATGTCGGTTCTTTGCGCCTACTATATCGGCTATTTCTTTGGCTACACTGGGTTTTTCGGCTATACAGACTTTCATTATATTGTTTTGTAGTTTAAACGAAGAAACAAGGAACGACAAAATCCGTTTTTCCGGTCGTGTCTTACTGTTGCTCATTTCCGAATGCAAAGTTACATTTTTATTTTCATTCTTCGTAATATCCGGTCAATGGCCTTGTAGAGATTGGGGCTTGTAAGAAAAATTTGTCTGGTCGATAACTTTTAGAAGTCTGCGGTCGGTAATTGGGGCGGTAAATTCTTTTATTTCAGTTTCAGTCAGTTTCCTGTCGAGGGAGTGTATAAGCCTGATGATCGAACGGGCATTAATAAGTTGGCAAGTGAAATCGGTAGATGGTCCGAAGTAGGTTTCGTATGTTTGTTTTTTGAGTGCTCGGAGTTTCTCTTCTCTCATGGAAATTTGTTCTTTTTCGGATTTTTTGTTGAACGACTCTATGGTTCTTTCTACATTATCGGGTGGCGTTTGGATCTCTCCGAATACAAATTTCAGAGTTTCTTTTTCGGTATTTGATAAGTTTATATTTCGCTTTTCGAGAGCTTTTATAAAATCTGAATATTCCCAATTAGGAGGTGTCGTCATGGCTCTCCAACTTTCCAATAACATTAAAAAAGGCAGGTAATATTCCGAAGTGGTAGATAAAGGGTCATTCATGGTGAAAATGCCTGCGAATGATGTATAATCTATATTTTTAATACTATATTCGTTTATAATATCTTTATCTAT
>ULSK01020433.1_pt1 | contig 12516 bp, 12 predicted proteins | sample 1956311 | NCBI WGS metagenome assembly ULSK01 (sample SAMEA4835706, study PRJEB28245) | human gut metagenome | biome: gut microbiome; material: fecal sample | place: Denmark | collected 2008 | reverse complement strand
ACATTTCTGTCTTATCTTTGCCAAGGCACTCACACCATACTTCAGCAATGCAGACAAAGTCTTTTTGTACTGTACCATTTTTAGACAATGGGTCTTCAAGCCAACGTCTTCTGTCATACAGGTCCATTTTATCCCAATCATCTGGAAATTTAGTATTAAGATATTCTTCAATAATACCTTTTCGCTCATCTGCTTCTGAGTGTTTATGTTGCTCAATCTTAGCAATTATATCTTCATCACCAACAAGGTATAAAGGCTCTTTTGCCAAATATAGTTGATATGCTTCAGCCCATATTTGATTTACTTCATCTTGTGTAAGGTCATCATTTACAGACTTTGTGGCATATTCTGGTCTTACATCTATAGGCATAAATCGCCTATTTCCTGTCGGGTCACGTAAGAAATCTTTGTTATTAGTAGTACCAAAAAATACACATTGCCTTTTATATGTTTCTACTGTTCTACCATACGCTGGCCTGAACATATCTTCTCTTTTTGATATGTAGTGCTTGATTGACTCTACTTCTGCTTTCTTAAGGCCTGAAAGCTCTGCCATTTCAATCAGCCACGCCCCTTGTATCTGCTCAAATGACTCCTTGCCCTGCACAGTCGTGAATGTATCTGAGAACCATTCCATGCCGAGCTTTTTAACGAAAGTACTTTTATATGTTCCTTGTTCTCCGACAAGTATAAGCGCTGTGTCGAACTTAATACCTGGCTCAAATACCCTCGCAACAGCCGCCACCAACGTCTTCCTAATGGCGGCTCTAGTATAAGCGTTATCTTCTGCTCCAAAATAATCAATCAATAATGTATTAACTCTCGGTATGCCATCCCACTTTTGAGCACATATATACTCTTTTATCGGATGGAACTTTTTCTTTTCAAATTCAAGCGCAAGCGCGTCGTCCACTTTTTGACTTGACACAATGCCATAAACACACTCAATGTAATTACGAACACCAGAATAGTCAACATCACGAAGAGGCTCCACAGTATCGACTTTACGCCATGGTAACGAACGTGTAACATATCTTTTATTATCAAAAATGTTTAGCTTAAATACATCTTTTAAGAATTGGTCATGCTGAATTATTATATTCAAGTTATTGGCAGAATTATCATATTCGCCTTTTGTATTAGCGTCAAGCTCTTCTGTCCATGAAGTATCATATTCTTCAGGAACTTCTGCTTTTGCTTCTTCTGCAAACTCGAATTTAGCTTCAGCAAACTTTTCTTCAGCAATATGCTTTTTTGTTGTAGAGTCCTTAGAGGCAAATTCTTCCATTGCCTTAAAGCTCTTTTTATCTTTGTCTTCTTTTTCTTTGCCTGTATCTAAATGGCCAAATTTATGTATGCGAACTAAGTCAAATGCATTACATAATCTACCTCCAGCGGGGTCTGTTCCATGGTGAGAATATGCAAATTTATCATCATAGACTATTAAGCCCGCAGCTGTAGAGCCATTTATATACGTATATCGCCCTTCTCCAGCTGGTGTATATACATCTGAAAGAAAAGTCTCAATTGCTTCTTGTATAGTATAAGTACGACAGAAAACACCAATTATGCCTTTTTTATCTTCTGGGTCTTCTTGCTTTTTGATAGCTTGCATTATTACATCTGTGCTATCTGTAGCAGTTGGCCATTCGCTCGTATCATGCCAATCATTATATAGCCCAAGAATATAATCAGCTTCAAGGAAAGGTCCGTCTTGAAATTCAAAGTAGTACTCCATATCTGATGATACAGACGGCCAGAACATAAGTCTATTTACGTCAAAAGTCGACTGGTCAAACAAATCAATGTTTAGGTCTCCAGCGACTTTTCGGGCAATAGCTTGATATTCTTCTTGCGATACTTCTCTATCAAGTGGAATTATCAATCTGTGTCGTGGCTTTTCAGGGCATGACTTATGAGTTGAATGAATAACCGCGGCACAATCAAATAGCATTGTAAAGTCCCACCAAAAGTTCTCGTGAGAAAAGTCAATATCCAATGTAATTAACTGGCGGTAAAGTACATTTGTTTTATCACGCCTGCCATTTGTAAGAAATCCGCCTACAAATCCGCCTACGTCTTTTATCTTACTTTGCTCTTCTTTTGTGGCACTCATAAACCGCTTATATGTTTCAGCGGTTACTACAGGAGTAGCTAGCTTTTGAACTAAATTGCTCCAAGTAGTTTTAGTATTTTTCCATACTTTACTTGAAACATTTAGTCCAACTGCTATGCTCAAATTTTCATCATATTTCAATTTATCTACTTGCATAATATGCGTAAACAATATATAAACACAGCCAAATCATATTTTTAATCTTCTAGCAAGTATGAAAACTTAGAATTGCAGCCTCTGTATTCACCAAAATATTCTATTTCAGCTTCTAATCTAGCTTTTACCGCATCTTCAAAGGTATCATATTGACCTAAGCCTATAGTCTTTTTATGCACAGTTATATAGGCTCTGTATTTACCATTTCCATATCTCGATACTCCTATTGCTCCAGAAGTATTATCTATTCTTGGTTTAATAGCATGCTGAGCATTTTCTATTTTGGTGCATACCCTTAGATTAGACTTTCTGTTATCTAGGTCCTCTAAGTCTACTAAAGCTGAAGCTATAATTTCTCCTTTTTTATTCTGTAGAAGTATTTCTGCATAATCTTCATGCTTTATATAAAGATTAGGGCATTTTGTTATATTTAATCCTTCCATAACATTTAATTATTTTTGGTAAAACATCATTACTCCTCCATCAGCGTTCAAAGGTAAATCTTCTGCCCACTGCGGTGGAGTACTCATTATTTCAACAAGCCTATTATAGTGGTCTTTAGCATTTATTTCTGGTACTTCTACTATTACTTCGTCATGTACTGACGCTACTATTTCATAACCTTCATCTTGCATTCTTAACATTGCATCACCTAATAAGTCACGTGCAATAGCTTGTACAATGTTCTCTGTTAATTTACCTCCATACGTATCAATTTCACCCCATTGCTTAGTTTCTTGCACAACTCCTTGGTAACATAATACTCGTGTTGGCATTGTAGAATGGCCTATTTTCTTATCTTTGAATTTAGGCCCATAATAGAATAGCTTTCTGCCAGATGGCAATTGTATTGTCATAAACTCACCATTACAGTCGAAAATTATATTTCTACATGTGCATGATACTGGTCTTTGGTATCTGACAGCCTCTTTTGATGCTTCATCTATTTCTTTCCACATATCTACAATTGCAAGGTTTGCCGAGCGCCATTTACGCACCAGGCTCATCATTTCAGTATCTGATAAGCCCATACGTTCACCACCCATTCGCTTAAGTGCTCCTAATGAGCCCTCATAACCGAGTGCAAGCTCTGAAATCTTTGATTTGTCTCGAAGTACTGAACCTTTTGTAATAGCAGATATTGGTACATTAAACATCTTTGCTCCTGTAGCTTCATAGATTTTACCATCTCCACGGAATACGTCCATTCGCCATTTTTCGTTTGCAAGCCAAGATATAACACGTGCCTCAATAGCTGAGAAGTCTGCGACACTAAATACTTTACCCGGTGATGCTATAAGAGCTGTTCTTACTAGCTGAGACAAAATATCTGCAACATCATCATACATCATCTCAACTGACTCCCAATCACGGGCTCTAATCATTTCACGTGGTACTTCTATGTGTGATATATGATTTTTTGATAAGTTCTGCAATTGCAATAGCCTACCTGCCCATCGTCCAGTTCTATTTGCACCATAGAATTGAAATGTACCACGGACTCTATGGTCTTTCATGGCACAATTAAGCATAGCATAATACTTCTTAATGGACGTTTTTGAGAGCTTTTTGCGTATATTAAGCAACTCGATAACATCTGGATAATCTGCAAACTCTTTCATTAAATCAGGCATTGTTTCCTTTGAAAGTGACATAACAACACATCCTGTTGCCTTTTCAACCCATTGCCTAATTTGAACAGGCGAGTTTGGATTTTCAAGCCCTGTTAGCTGTTGAGCATGTTGCGTTAAGATAGAAGTATATGTGTTATCTACTGCGATAGCAGACTCTGCTAATTCCATATCAACCAAAATACCTCTATCATTTATATTCTGGTCAAGCACATACATCTTGCGCTCAATATCAGGAATGATATATGCCTCTAATCTCTTAAATATCTCACGCTCTGCAAGTACGTCATACTTGTTATATTCCTTATACATTTCCCACTTTTCAGGAGCATGTTCAGGATAATTCCGAGTACGCATGCCATTAACTCGAGTTGCTTTGCATGGGCATGAGAAGTATTTAATAAGCGCTTTACCAGTATCTAGCTTTTTATCTGTAAGATTAAGAGCCTTTGATACTTCGCCCAAAGAAAGTGGTAAACCACAATACGCAGCTTTTACAGAGGTACAATACCACTGTTCTGCTGGAACATTATATCCTATACGCTTAAAGCTCAAGCGCTCAAATACTGCATTATGTGCCACTTTTACACAATCCGGGTCAAGCAAAGCTTTTTCAAACTCTTCAGGCATTTCTTCACCTTGAGCCAAATCTACTATCTTTACCGGGCCATCATCTAAAGCATATCCTATTATAAGAATTTCAAAGTCTGGTGACTCAATATACTTATAAGCTCCAGACTCTTTAATATCTACAGATGAATATGTTTCAACGTCTATAAAAAGATTTTTTGCCATTATTTCTTTATTTGATATTATAGAATTGTGGAATAGGCAGAACTCGAACCTGCATCTTGCTCTCGTTGTTTTTAAGTGGTACCACGCTGCTCTTCCATTAAGCTACTATCCCAATAGGAGTATAGGCGGGGCTCAAACCCACATTTACTTGGTTTCCACAGACGGTTTCCGAAGTAAGTTTTACCATTAAACTACTATACTCATTGATGCAGAAAGGAAATTACATCATATCGTCATCCTGAACAGCATTATCTCCACCGAAATCTTCTTCAGCTGTTGAGCCACCGGTCAACATCTCTCCATCTTCGAGCTTCTGGAGATTGTTCAATCCAGTAGCAATACCTTTGGATGAAACATTGAAAGCATAGAAGTTGATTGAAGCGCGGCCATAACAACCTGAATAGAACTCGTCTCTGCTCATGATTGGATTGAGTGAGCGGTCCACAATGCTCGGCTGACGCATCGAGTTTGCATTGATGAAATAGTGGTCCTCAAATGCTGGGTCATCCGGACGTTCTTCATCGCCATCGCGTAGAGGCAATTTGAGGTTTGCTGGAATACGGCCATTCTTATCTGCGAGTTTTGCCTTACCTGCTTCCTTTGCAGCTTCTATGGCTTTCTTGATTTTGTCAATAGTAGCCGTATCGCTCTTAGGAATAAGAACGCAGATATTATACTTAGGAGTATCGCCCTCATTCATAGCTGTGGGCTCGAACACGTTTACATAGCAAAATCTTACTTTGCCAGTTACAACCTTGGTTGAATTTACTTGATTACTCATTGTCTTTTAATTTAAGTTGTTATTATTCTTTGAAATCTAGTTGTGCTTGAGCATATCCCATTGCTGGTCTCTTGTCTTCAAGCGGTACAAGAGTAGGTTTGCCTTGTGGCTTGATAACCACATCTGAGAGTATTTCCTCAAAACGCTTTTTGCCTACTAACTTCTCAATAGAAGTAATTGGCTTAAGTTTCATATTGAAAATCTCATCTTCTGAAAGTTCAGGGCAACGTGCAAAAATTGCATTAGAAGCTTGGTCTTCGTCAGCCCATTTGCGTCGACTAATTCCTTCAACTAATTTAAGCCCCGGCCATTGCTTATTCTCGTTAATCGCTTTAGTTTGTGCATATTCTGTTATTGAATTAGCCCATTCTATAAGCTTAGGCACACGCTTAACTATATCAGCAATCTCATCGTCTGTTAACAACTCTGGGTCTGCGAATTCGTGTTGTGCAATTTCGAGTTGTTGCTCATAAAGCTTACGACACTGATTACGCACAGCACAAAATCTACACCAATCTCCAGCATTGAGTTCTCCTTTACCTTCAAAAGCGAGTTCAGCTCTTGGTCTAAGCTCCTCTTCTGCCCATCTGCGGAGTTCTTCAACAGATATTTGCCAACTTGATATGTTGTTAATGCGAGGCTGTATAATAGTCAATCGCACTTCCGTTATATCATACATTGTATCATATTTCTGCAAAGCTCCAAGCCCATAAAGCATAAGTTGCTTATTCCATTCAGCATATACTGGAACACCTTTTCCATATTTTAAGTCAATAACTTCCATAAGGTTGTCATTGATAACAACACAGTCAGCTGTTCCAAAGCTTTCAGGCACATATTCTATCAAATCGAGTTTCTGCTCAATTTCCATGACAGCTAACGGATTTTCAGTTTTTGCTTCAGCTAATTGTTCTGAGCAATAATCCGTATAGATAGGTACAGCTTCAAGCATTTCCTCACTGAACAGGTCATTTGCCATTATCTCTTCGAGTCTTTGGTCAAAGTCTTGCTCACTAATGCTGTTAAGTGTATCTTTTCTCAGGTAAAGCTCTGAGAGCTCATGAGCTAATGTACCTTCTTCTGCATATACTGAAGACTTCTTTTCTCCGTATTCATCTTCAAGCTTGGCAGATGGAGTACAATTCAGCCATCTTCCTGCTCCAGAAGCCGAGAGGAGTGCATGACTCCTCTGATTATGTTTCTGTGGTTTAGTACTACTTGTCGCTTGAGCCATATTCTTTTATCAATTTTGCCAAATAATGACATTGAATAGCGCACTGAGCATAAAGCTCTGGATTTTCTCTGCGAAACTTCTGAGCTGCTTTTTGCAATTTCTTTGTACTCGACATAATTACAGTGACTCTAAGAAGTTATACATTTCATCATACTTAGCTGGGTCAAGCTTTGTTACACTCGGAGCTCCAAGCTCATTGAGTTTCTGCTTGATTACGTCGCGATGCTCATTGACCTTCTTTGCAAGCATTCCGCGAACATCCTCAATGCTCTTAGAGGCAGAAGAAGCAGCCGGAGCAGCAGGTGCTGAAGGAGCAGGCTCGGCAGCGCTCTGAGTCTGGGCAGGTGCTGCAGGCTGAGGAGTAGGTTTTGCAGGAGCTGGCTTTGCTAGCGCAGCAGGAGCAGGTTTAGAAGCTGGAGCGGCTACTTGAGCTCCACTTGGAACTCCTGCTGCAAACAATGAAGTTAAAAACTTCTGCGTATTTTCAGACAGGTTTACGCTAACCTCAACAGAAATTTTAATGGTTTCCATTTTCGTAATTTTTAATGAAGTTATCTAAATAGTTAATAAACTCGTTTACTGTCATATCTGGTACGTTTGAGAGTTTTTGGTGGATAAGCTCATTATTCTTATATATAGATACGTACACGCCTTTATAATTCAGCTTTACTTTATACTCGCCTTTCAGCATTGTTAGGCATCCATCTTCAGATGAACCTTTCCAAGTATTTGCTGAAAACAAATCAGTTACTAACACGCCAATATGATTGGCCAATCGCTCTAACTGTATAACATCCAAATTGGCTTCACCCTTTAACACACGGTCAAATGCCTGTTTCGGATATTTAACAGTAGGAAATAACACCTTCGCTAAATCTTCCGTATTTAGCTTGTAGTGCTCAATTACATTACCTATATTAAATTGTTGCTCCATATTTTGGTGATTTTTATTATCTTATTTTTGATATGCAAATATACAAACTATTCTCGAAAGAAAAAAATTTTTCCATTATTTTTTGAGAATTTATTTGTTAAAAATAATTAAACAACAATTTTAGTGGGGCTTTGAAATTGCGTAAACAAAGAAACAATAGAAACAATACCTCTATATATTTCAAACTTAATTTCTTAATTTCCGATTAACATTAATGTTAATAAGAAATACCAGCTTTTACTACGAGAAGATTTAATGAAATTATTGTTTATTTGTTTACGGCATATATAAGTAATTGATTTTGAGCACTTTAGGCGTAAACAATGGATTGTTTATATTGTTTCTATTGTTTACCGCTTTATGAAGTATTTTGCGCACAGCCATATAATTACTAAGGCTATGGCGGTTATCAGGTATTCACCAATATTAATTTTTATCTTTTGCCATTTAGTAAGCCGAGCTTCTACAGGGTATGCAACTTGAATTGTATCAACTTTTTCTCGCCAGAGAGTATCATGCTTTTCTATGTATTTATACAAGTATTTATATTTACTGAGATACACGGTATCGCCTTTGCGCTCTACATAGATTGAATCTCTATGATATATGCTATCAATTTTGGTCTGAGATAAGTAAGTAGTATCTCTTTTCGTTGTTTCCACTGGCACATATTGAATTGACTTACAGCTATATAATATAGTGGCTAAAAATATAAGTGTAATTATTCTCGCTAATTCTCGCATAATCTTTGAGTTTTATTTGTTATTATTCATATTTAATATAAAAACCATTCTCGCACATAAGAAATTATTGCGAGAATGGTTTTTATACACTTCAGAGATCTTTATACTCGTACTTAGCATCAAAGCTGGGGCATGCCTTAGCTGCAAATTCTCTGTGTCCATGAATAGTAGCATTTGGGTATTTTACCTTTAAGCTTTTCAGCAATTCGAGTAAAGATTGCTTTTGAGCCTCAGTGCGCGTATCTTTAGGAGTTTTACCGTCTTTAGCAACGCCTCCTACATAGCATATTCCTATAGAGTTTGCATTTTGACCTGAGCAGTGGGCTCCAACTACACTTTCATCTCTGCCTTTATGAACAGAGCCATCGAGCTCAACCACATAGTGATAACCAATATCTTTCCAATGATTACCATTCACATGCCAATCTCGTATGGTCTCAGTTTTAACATCTCGTCCTTCAGGAGTAGCAGAACAATGGACTATGATTTTATTTATTTTTCTCATTTCTTTTTGTCGTTTAAGGCGATTATTTTTGTTATTTCATTAAGTATTTCGTGGCCTTGCTCTGCAGTGGCTGCTTGCACAATCTTCTTTACTATATCAGGTACATCTGCAGCATGAACCTTTTTGCGTTTACTATTTTCCACGACAGATTTACCCTCAATATATATAACTGCAACAGTACATAGAATTGTGGCAAATGGAATTATATAGAATGATAATAAGCTTCCAAGTATATCAAACATAAGAGCAAAAAGCATCAGCCTTACATAATCGCCGATTTTTGTAATTGTTTTACGAAATCCATGCGACATCAATGCTTGGCCAAGTGCTTTTGCTGTCGTTGTTCCACTCCAGAAGTCTACGATACTGCTTAGTATCATGAAAATCCAGCAGACTAGAATAATGCCAACTCTAATAGCTATGAAAAACATTAGTCCGTCAAAGTTCTTGGCTTCAATCAGTTCTAACATACTATACAAATTTTTCCCAGTCCAACTTGATTGCTTTTCCGATTGCGTCAGCAGTCCATCTGCAGAAAATCATGCCATCATACCCATCTGGGTCATTGGCTACTTTATAAGCAGCTCTGAGGCATGCAGCCTCATCTTTTAGAGGGTCTGGATAGAGGTCTGCGTAATACATATTAGCAAGATACGCCGCATAGGTAACATCGCCTGTTGTTACTTTGTCAGGAATGCTCAATCCTAAACTTTCCATAGACTTTTTGACTTGGCTTGCAGTCCAAGAGTGCTGTTGGCCATTAGCATTTTCCATCATTTTACTTACATGCTCTGCAAGCGCATCTGTAAAATGGTAGCCATGCTTTTTGACATACTCAGAATATCCTTTAGCAGACATAAGAGCATTCGCTGTTTGCTCATAAGGCAAATCAAATTTAACCTTATGCTCACCATGAGGAGTAGCTATTCTGCTTTCTACTACTACATCCTCTTCATCTTCGTGCTCCTTATTATGGTCGCATATATGATGCTTTACTATGATACATTTTAATCTGTGTCCCATAACTTTTGGCTTTCAAATTTTTTGATGAAATTCTCCATCATTTCCTGCTGCTTTTTCATGAGTTCTTTCATCTCACCGATAGAGCCTTCAATCTTGCCAAAGCGCTGCTCTGTTTCTTGCTTTTCCTTATACATAGGATTAAGTTCTGCGAGTAATGAAGGAGCTTTGTCAATGATGTTTTGAGCTTTAGAAGCAGAAGCCAAAACCTGTTCAGCATTTGCCTTTTGAGCTTCAACTTCGCTCGTCAATCCAGATTTTTCTGTTGACAGAACAAGATGCCCGGCATAGGTAACTGAATGGCTGCTGCGAGTGCGTTGTCGTTGTTATCGCGGTCGCAACAATAAATTTTTTCTGTAACTTCTCCCATAATTTTGAAGAATTTAGAAATTTGTTAAACAATAAAGTTAATTATATATGCAGACGCCTCTCTAGAAAAGGCGCAAAGCATCATTTATAAAAGCCGTACGCTACATAATCTGCGATGCGATATACTCCGCAATTTTCAGTCCACCCTCATTAGTCGGGTGAATGTACACTGTACCATCCGTTCCGCGAAAATACCTGTCAGCTCCATAACGGCCAAACAACGGGTATAGATTGATGTACTGACAACCAAACTCGCGGGCACATTCCTCGATAACCTTGTTCTCCTCAATGGTCAGGTAGTCATAACCTCGGCTGATATAATCATAAGTTTTAATCATAGTTGCGAATGGTCCAATCACGATTATCTGCGCATTGGGATTGGCATCCACCACCTTTTTGAGAAGTCCACGGAAACAGGCTCTGAACGTGTGGTTGTACTTCTTTATGCCTGTCACTTCCTCAACATCGGAATAGTCCCCATCAGCAGTCAGCACGGCATCTTCCTTATAAATTTCAAAGGTTGCCTCCGTAGTATCCTCCGTCCCATCCTTCAAGTTCGTCAATCCCTGTATGTTCGACAAATCGCCATAAGTAGGATATTTGTTAATGTAAGTGACCTTGTCATTCGCCCCGGCAAACACGATTACCACGTCTCCCTTGTAATACTTGCTGTCCGACGCACGCGAATAAATGGAGGTCGTATTGACCGGCATCACCGTCTCTCCCCCTTCCGCAGTCCGGCACGGCTGGCGATATTTGTTTCCTTCCGAATCAGCCCATATAGGGTGCGCATACCCGAATCCATCGACGACCGTTTCATCGGATTTGCTGATTCCCTCTACCTCTTCATAATAGGTATCCGTGTCTTCATTTCCTGACGTAAGCAGGATATAGCCATACCCCTCGGTCTTTACGCCCTCGTCAGCCCCTCTTACCTCCTTGGGATTATGCCAAAGACCCGTAAGCTCGCACAGCCTGTCCTGCCAAGTGCGCTGGTAGGTGATGGAATCGCCAATCGTAACCAGTTTCTTCCCACGATATTTATAATGGCTATCGAATGTTTCACCAAAATGATAGTCGTTGCGGTAAATCAAATCTTCTCCTATCGACAAACAATATATATCATAATTCGAAATGGGAGCAGATAATCTTACATAAGCTACAGAGGGATCAAGCACGAGGTATTTAATAAAGTTCTTGAAACGTGCATCTGATTTCCATGCTGAAAGTACGCCCAAGAATTTTTTGTCTTTATCGTAAGCTAAGATGGAGCCGTAAGAAGATATGTTGCTTGATAATTTCTTTCCACCTACAACCGGTATGAATTTGGAGTAAAACGACCTGGTAGTTGCACTATTCGACATTATCTCCCCGTTGCTGTTTATAACTGCACCCTCCCTTTCAACTATATCGGTTGTGAATAGGTTGATGGAATTGATGTACATTGAGTGGAAAGCATCCAGCTTCGTTGGTACGACATCCAGTTCCTTACGATAGACCAAGTCCGTATAGGTTATCCCGTATTCATAATAATACGCATTGTACATATTTGTCTTAACAGACAAGTCCTCTTCTCTAACATAGAAAAATACCCTATTTTTATTATCCTTTGAAAAAATACTTATCCTAACATACCTAATGCCATCTTCAACAAGATAAGCACCTGAAAAGCCGCCACCGTTAATTGGCAATGCTTTTACAAAATTCATTTCATCATCATACCCATAAATGGACCCATAAGCATACGCCGAGCAATAGAACTTCTCCAATCCCAATACATCAATAAAAACAGATGAACAAGCAGTTGCCACTAACTGTTCTTTCCCTCTGCTATTTATCATTATGCCGTCAATAAAATCCGTAACATAGTTTATTTTATTGATATATTGATTACTTGTATCCCTGATATTGATAAGTACCTTTACACCATCGACAATGCCTTCAACGTCGGACATCTTTTCATCCGTATAAATTTTGTCTTCCGTAATGCCATAGGCATAGTAAGTTGTATCGTTCTTAAGATATAAATATAAACTGTTGCCCCCAATCAGTGACTGCTTTCCTGTCAAACGAACATATCTCGTGTTTTCAGAAAGGGTATACTCCGTTTCTGAATGCGGTACGTACGATATGAATGCAAAATTTTCATCATAAGCGTATATATTCCCGTTTGCATAGATTTGGGAGTACACTTTATCAACGCCAAGTACATCTATGAAATTAGATACAAAA
>ULSK01040932.1_pt1 | contig 12541 bp, 10 predicted proteins | sample 1956311 | NCBI WGS metagenome assembly ULSK01 (sample SAMEA4835706, study PRJEB28245) | human gut metagenome | biome: gut microbiome; material: fecal sample | place: Denmark | collected 2008 | reverse complement strand
GGCGGCCGCATCACCCCAGCCACGGACCTGGACTACACCCCCGTACACCACGAATATCATTTCGATGATACGGTATATAAAAACCGCGTATACTACGGCTTCGGCAAGGCGGACCCCTCTGTGGAGCTGCAGATGGGCCCCAATATCACCGACTGGCCCAAGATGTACCAGCTGAGCGAGAATCTGCTGGTGGAGCTGGCGGCGGTGATCCACGACCCGGTGACCACCACCGACGAGCTGATCCCCTCCGGAGAGACCTCCTCCTACCGCAGCAACCCCCTGCGTCTGGCCGAGTTCACCCTCAGCCGCCGGGTGCCGGAGTATGTGGAGCGGTCAAAGGCTGTGGCACAGCAGGAAAAGGCCCGGCGGGAGGGCGCCGTCAGCGACCGCCTGCGCCAGGTGCTTTCCCGGGTGGGTGACGCCGACCAGCTGGCAGGAAGCACCCAGTTCGGCTCTGCCGTGTTTGCCAACAAGCCCGGCGACGGCTCCGCCCGGGAGCAGGCAGCCTCCTGTCAAAAGGTGCTGGGCGGCTTTGCCAATATCTGCTATCAGTTCGCCACCAAGCGCTACCGCAGCAACTGCATCAACTGGGGCATCCTGCCCTTCACCGTGGATGAGGACACGCCCTTCGACTATGAAAGCGGCGATTGCGTGTTCGTGCCCCACATCCGCCAGGCGGTGGAGCAGGGCCGGGAGGACATCCCCGCCAAGGTTATCTGCCAAGACGGCAGTGTACACGACCTTCTGCTGCATGTAAAGGGCCTGACGGCGGACGAAAAGGAAATCTTGCTGCGCGGCTGCCTGATGAACTACTACGCCGCCCGGAATAAGGAGTGAGACCATGGAGAAAATCAAAATGACCACCCCCCTGGTGGAGATGGACGGCGATGAGATGACCCGCATCCTCTGGGCCATGATAAAGGAGCAGCTGATCCTGCCCTTTGTGGACCTGAAAACGGAGTACTATGACCTGGGCCTGCTGCACCGGAACGAGACGGAGGACCGGGTGACGGTGGAGGCAGCCAATGCCACCCGCCGCCTGGGCGTGGCGGTGAAATGCGCCACCATCACCCCAAACAAGCAGCGCATGGAGGAGTACCCGCAGCTGACTCAAATGTGGAAGAGCCCCAACGGCACCATCCGCTCCATCCTGGACGGCACGGTGTTCCGCGCCCCCATCCTCATTGACTCCATTCACCCTGTGGTGAAGAACTGGAAAAAGCCTATCACCATCGCCCGGCACGCCTACGGGGATGTGTATAAGAGCGTGGATCTGTACACCACCGAGCCCGGTGAGTGTACCATGACCTTTAAGGGTCAGAGCGGCGCGGAGCAGACCATCACCGTGCAGCAGGTGGACGGGCCCGCCGTGTGGCAGGGCCAGCACAACAAGGAGTCGAGCATCCGCTCCTTTGCCCGGGCCTGCTTCCAGTACGCCATCGACACCCGGCAGGACCTGTGGTTTTCCACCAAGGACACCATCGCCAAGGTCTATGACGGCGAGTTCAAGCGGGTGTTTGAGGAGGAGTTTGAAGGCTACAAGGCGGACTTTGAGAAGCTGGGCATCACCTACTTTTACACCCTCATCGATGACGCTGTGGCCCGGGTCATCCGCTCTGAGGGCGGGTTCATCTGGGCCTGCAAGAACTACGACGGCGATGTGATGAGCGACATGGTCTCCACCGCCTTCGGAAGCCTTGCCATGATGACCTCCGTGCTGGTGGCCCCGGACGGCACCACGGAATATGAGGCCGCCCACGGCACTGTCACCAAGCACTACTACAAGTATCTGAAGGGGGAAAAGACATCCACCAACCCCATGGCTACCATCTTTGCCTGGACCGGCGCATTGCGTAAGCGGGGCCAGCTGGACGGGCTTAATGACCTGGAGAATTTCGCCGGGCAGCTGGAGGGGGCCTGCTTTGACACCCTGAACCGGGGCACTATGACCAAGGATCTGGTGGGCCTGGTGGATGAGGGTGCGCCTGCCCACGCCGTCACCAGCGAGGCGTTTATTGCCGCCATCCGGGAGAACCTGGAAAAGCGTCTGTAAAACAGAAAGGGCTTGCCATCTTTTGTTTGAGAGATGGCAAGCCTTTTGAGATTGCCGGAAAGCTCTGCGGTTTTTCCGGGCAAAAGGTCTATTCACTTTACATTGGGAACCACGCCCAGGATCACCAAGGGCTCGGCGCCGGTATTCACCACGCTGTGGCTATGGCCCGGGGGACAGTAGTGGGTCATACCGGGGCGGACGGCCACGGCTTCGCCGTCGTCGGTGCATACGCCCTCCCCGGAGAGAAAGTGCATCACCTCAAAGCTATCCTCATGGACGTGATGGCCGATGGTGCTGCCTGCGGGCAGGGTCAGAATCAGAATTTTCCCCTGCTCGTCTTCAAACCTGCGCACCAGGGCCTGGCCCTGGCCGCCCTTGAAATGGGACACGGCCACTTCGGGGATGGACGAAAAATCTAAAAACATAGCAAATTCTCCTTTGCAGTATTTTTGACCAGTATAACAGAGGAAGGGCCGTTTGGCAACGGCTGTGGCGGAAGAGAAAGGAAGGACCGACCATGAAGGACAGAAACACCGAGATTCGGGAAGCCATTGAGGCCGGGAACCGGGCGCTGGACGCCTTGAATGAGGCCATGGGCCATCTAAAAACTGCCCGGGGCCTGGGCGTGTGGGACATGCTGGGAGGCGGCTTTCTCAGCAGCCTGCTGAAGCACTCCAAAATGGACGATGCTCAGCAGGCCATGCAGTACGCCCAGCAGGAGCTGCAGGATTTCAGCCGGGAGCTGGCGGATGTGCAGATGTATGTGGATGTCCAGGTGAATTTTGACGGGCTGACACGCTTCGTGGACATGTTCTGCGACAGCTTTTTCGTGGACTGGATGGTACAGGATCAGATCGTCCGAGCCCAGGAGAACGTGGCCGAGGCCCGCAGCCGGGTGTGGGAGGCGGTGCAGCAGCTGCGGTTTTTGATTGGGGCGTGAGATAACAAAATGATAAAAACACATCCGCCTATAGGCGGATGTGTTTTTTAGGGCATGAGTTAGGCGAACAGGTAGCTGTACTTGTCACGGAGGGTGACGATCAGCTTCTCCAGGTCAGCGGGCAGGTCGTTGGACTTGGATAGGTCATAGTCCTTAGGCTCGCCGAAGGTACGCACGCGAACCATGTCGCCGCCCAGGAACAGCACGCCGGCGTTCTTGGAGTCCACCATATCCTCCGCGGTCTGGAACAGGGTGAACTTGTCGTGGCAGGGCTCGGAGGCATAGGGGCAGAACTGGGTGCAGTTGCCGCACTCGTTGCACATCTTGTCCACATGGACGATCTGGTGGCTGCCATCGGCCATGGCGATAGCGACATTGGCCCGGTTGGGGCAGGAGTCCACGCAGTTTTCGCAGACGGTATGGCACTGCAGGCAGCGCTTGCCCTCGCAGCAGGCGTCCTTGCTCATGAGCAGGGTGCCCTTCTTGGCGATGGCATCGGCCTTGGTCACATAGGCCGCAGCGGGGATCTCATAGGTGTGAGCCGCGCCGATGACTTCCTCTGCAAACCGGGCGGCGTCGGCAATGCCCTCGACCACGGTAGCGGGGCCCCGGGTGGCATCACCGGCGGCATACACGCCGGCCACATTGGTCTTAAAGGCGGGACGGCCCTTCTTATCCAGCTCAATACCGTTGGCGCTCATGAGCGCGTCGTCCACCTGCTCACCCACAGCGGAGATGACCAGGTCGCAGGGCACGGTGAAGAATTCGCCGGTGCCCACAGGGCTGCGGCGGCCGGAGGCATCAGCCTCGCCCAGCTTCATCTGCTCGCACTTGAGCACGCCGTCCGCTTGGGCCACGGGGGCGGCCAGCTCGGCGAAGGCTACGCCATCTTGAAGGGCCAGGGCCAGCTCATGCTCGTCGGCAGGCATATACTTCTTGGTGCGGCGATACACCAGGGTCACGTTCTTGGCGCCGCTGCGCTTGGCGAGACGGGCCGCGTCCATGGCGGTATTGCCGCCGCCCACCACCACCACATTGCCGCCTACGGCGATGTTGCCGGCCTTTACGCCCTTCATCCACTGGATGGCACCGGCCACATCGCCGGGGATATCCAGCTTGCCGGGCTTCCACGCGCCTACAGCGAAGAGGATATGGGTGTAGCCCATCTTCTTCAGCTCGTCCACAGAGGGGGCGGGGGCGCCGCACTTGACCTCCACATCGTACTTCTGCATCAGGGCGATGTCCTTCTCGATGGTCTCGTTGGCGATGCGGAAGGAGGGGATCACATGCCGGGGCACACCGCCGAGGCAAGCCTCGCGCTCAAAGATAGTGGTCTCGATACCGGCCCGGCCCAGGAAATAGGCCGCGGCGATACCGGTGGGGCCGCCGCCGATAATAGCGGCCTTCTTGCCGGAAACCTTAGCAGGCTTCTTGATGGAGGCCATGAGAGCATCGTAGCCATGGTAGGCCGCCACCAGCTTGGTGTCACGGATCTGCACGGACTCCTCATAGAAGTTGCGGGTACATTTATTCTGGCAGCGGTGTGCGCAGATGGTGCCTGTGAGGAAGGGCAGAGGGTTCTTCTCAGTGATAAGCTTCAGGGCCGGGCCGTACAGCTCCTTGCGGCACAGCTCCACATACTCGGGAATGTCCTGCTCGATGGGGCAGCCGCCCTTGCAGGGGGCAGTGAAGCAGTCCATCCAGGGCACATTCTTCTCGCTCTTGCGCTTGGGCAGGGGCTTGATGGGCTTGACATGGTGATAGTCTATGTGAGAAGCGGCGGACATCTCACAAATGGCCTCGGTGCAGGTGCCGTCAAATGCCTTATAGGGCATGGGCTCCACCTTTTCCACCATCTGCAGCAGGCGGTTGTATCCGCCGGGCTTGAGGATGGTGGTGGCCACGGTGATGGGCCAGATACCGGCGGCAAAGAGCTTGTCGCAGTTGAAGTATTCTGCGCCGCCGGCGAAGGAAATGCGCATCTTTCCCTTGAACTGGCGGGAAATCCGATGGCACATCTCAATGGTCAGGGGGAACAGGCTGCGGCCGGACATATACATCTCGTCATTGGGCAGCTCGCCCCGGGTGGTGTCCACAGGGAAGGTGTTGGAGAGCTTCAGACCAAACTCCAGGCCGTTTTTATCGGCCAGTGCCTGCAGGCGCTCAAACATAGGCACGGCGTCGGCCCACTGGAGGTCTTCCCGGAAGTGGTGGTCGTCAAACACGATATAGTCATAGCCCATACCGTCCAGAATGGTCCGGGCGGTCTCGTAGCCCAGGATAGTGGGGTTGCACTTCACGAAGGTGTGCAGATGCTTTTCGGAGATGAGGTAGGAGGCAATGCGCTCGATCTCATCCGGGGGGCAGCCGTGGAGGGTGGACACGGTGACGCTGCGGGAGACACGGGGAGAGATGGCGTCAATGTAGTCGCTCTCCTGGGGGAACAGCTCCTTGAGCACTGCCTTGCACTCGCCGAAAATGGCGGTCTTGGTGGCGTCCATCATGCCGTTGAGGTAGGTGTCCACCTTCTCGCCCTTGATGCCCTCCAGGTCATAGCCCACGGACATATTGAACACGAAGCCGTTGGGGTCGCCCAGGCCGTAGACCTTGGAGAGGACCTTCAGGGCGCACCAGGCCTTAATGTATTCGTCCATAGCCTGGGGCACGGTCAGCTCCGTGGACCACTCCTGGTTGTAGCCCTCGTCATTGGCCAGGATGCAGGGGCGGGGCACGCAGGCGGCCAGGTCGGCGCCGTCCATCTTCTGCACGGTCTTTACCTCAAAGAAGCGGGCCCCGGCGAAGTAGGCGGCGATGATGTTCTGGGCCAGCTGGCTGTTGGGACCGGCGGCGGGCCCGAAGGGAGTCTCGATGCGCTCGCCGAAAATGGGCAGGCTCTTGCCGCTGGCCTTGTAGGCCTTGTGCACGCCGAAGATCTCGCCGCTCATGGCGTACTCGGTGACCACCCAGTTCATAAGAGACTTAAAAGGAATGGGATACATTTTTTCAGACATAGGGCTTCCTCCTATATTTATTCAAAATAATACTCGTCCTCCGTCCACCGGACGGGATTTTCATCCATATATTGCCAAATGCGGAGATAATCCGACTCGTTGCGGATCACATGGTCGTAATAGCCCCGCTGCCAAAGTTTTTGTCCAACCGCTTTCGTTGAAAGGGTTTTGAAAGAACGCACCAGACTTCCCAATGCTTGCGTAGGGGCCGATGCCCACATCGGCCCGCCCTCCGCGGCAATGGATACGACGAAATGCACATGATTTGGCATAACAACATATGTGTCTATGCCGGGGATGCGCTTGAGATACATCTCTGCGACAGAGCCTATATTTGAAAGTGCCACATGCGGGGCGATGTGGGCATCGCCCCCTACGACAGTACCAAGACTGGGGCGCTTATCCTTTGTACATATGGTTACAAAATACCAACCACAGGCGTAATCGTGGTTAGGCAATCGCAGGCTCTTACGCTTCGGTAACATCAATACACCCGGTGATTCAAATCTCCCCAAAGCTTCTTGGCGGCCTCCAGGATATGGGCGTTCTCGGCCTCCTCATCGATACCCACCAGCACGCGATCCTGCATAAGGACCTTGCCGTTTGCGATGGTGGTCTGGCACTGGCGGCCGGTCATGCCGAAGATCATGTGGCCGTCAATATTCTCGTCGGAGAAGGGGGTGAAGGGCTTGTAGTCCATGACGATGATGTCAGCGGCGGCGCCGGATTTCAGCACGCCCAGGGTGGCGGGGAAATACTTCTCGCCGATCTTGGCGTTGTTTTTGAACAGCATATCCGTGACCTCGCACCAGCCCACGTTGGGCAGGCAGTTCTGACTGCGCTGGGAGCACAGGGCCACCTTCAGGGACTCCAGCATGTCGTTGGTATAGGCGTCGGTGCCCATGCCCAGGAGGATGCCGCGCTTGTGCAGCTGGAGCACCGGGCAGATGCCGATGGCGTTGCCCATATTGCTCTCGGGGTTATTCACCACCATGGTGCCGGTCTCCTTGATGATCTCCATTTCGGCGGTGTTCACATGGATGCAGTGGCCCAGGATGGTCTTTTCCCCCAGAATGCCGTGGTCCTGCAGGCGCTGCACGGGGCGGCGGCCATAGTTCTGCAGGGAGTCATACACATCGTTCATGCCCTCGGACACATGGATGTGATAGCCGGTGCGGCCATTGTTGGCCGCCACCATGCGGTCAAAGGTCTTGTCGGAGATGGTAAACAGGGCGTGTCCGCCGAACATGGCGGCCAGCATGGGGTCCTTGCTCCTCTCGCACTCGGTGATGAAGTCGGCATTCTCCTGAATGGCCTGGAGGCACTTTTCCTCGCCGTCCCGGTCGGAGACCTCGTAGCACAGGCAGGAGCGCAGGCCCAGACGCTTCGACTCCTGGGCGATGGTGTGCAGGGTGCCGGGGATCTCGCCGTAGGAGGCATGGTGGTCAAAGATGGTGGTGACGCCCTGCTTAATGGAGTCCATATAGAGGGCGGTGGCGCTGGCGCGGGTGCCGTCCATCATCAGGTGGCGGTCGATAGCCCACCAGGTACCGTCCAGCACCTCGTAGAAATTGGTGGGGTTGTTGCCTACAATGGACAGGCCCCTTGCCAATGCGGAGTAGATGTGGGTGTGGGCGTTGATGAAGGCGGGCATGATGACGCCGCCCTTGGCATCGATGATCTGGGCGTCCGCATACTTGGCGCGCAGGGCGCTTTCCTCGCCCACCTCCACGATCCGGCTGCCCTCGTAGGCCACAGCGCCGTGCTCATAGTACCCCTTTCCATCGGGGTCACGGGTGATGAGTCTGCCATTGGTGACTAAATACATTCTTTTTTCCTCCTTGCTGTTTTCTCGCTGTTACGGTTTTGAGTCAAGACCTTTCTCCCTATATTCGACACTGCCGCATATAATGAAAAATGTTCCAAACCCTCCCGAGAGGATCTGAAACACTCAAGCGCAGCGCCGAGTGATAGTTGCAGCCCGTGCGCGAAGCACTTCCTTACAGCTACCAATTCTGATTGCTTTTTCTATTTTACACGAATACTGCGCAAAACGCAACAGAAAATTATACAATTTTATCTATGAAAGCTGAAAACTGTTTCCATCAGACCGGTACGCAAACTGCACGAAAACAGAACCGTAAATTTTTTGTGTTGTATCGGTCATCAATATAATAAAGAAATACGATAACGACAGGAAAATGGTGTGCGCGGAAAAATCAAGGGAGGTGTCCCAGGCCATTAAACCCAATGGATATTAGAGCGTTCCAAGCTTCCATATCCTAACCATCGTGACAAAAGCCTTTTTCAATGCGCAAAGCACCACAGGCACAGAGGTGCCTGTGGTGCTTTTGAGACTTAGGCTGGGGACTATCATCACGCATCGCGCATCCGGTGCGCACACCGGCTTTGGCAAGCCGCCCTACTCCTTAGCCAAGGGTGTGGGTTTTCGCAGCTGCTCCACCCCTTCAAAATGACAGAATCCGGTTTTCCACCGACCATTTCAGCTCCACAGTGAGCATACCAGGTCTGTATACCCGGATGGATCCGCCAGGGGCAGGCCCGCAATAAGCAGCGCCTGGTTATACAGCACCTCTGCGTACTTCTTCGCAAGCTCCGGGTCGGTAGCTCGGACGCTCTCCAGCTTCAGGAATGCCGGGTGGGCCACATTCACCTCCAAAATGCGCTTTGCCTTCATGGATAGCTCCGGCTGCACGGCCTGGAAATACTTCTCCATTTCAAAGGTCAGGCCCTCGCCGCTGGTCATGCACACCGGGTGGCTCTTGAGCTTTTGGGACGCCTTCACCTCGTCCACCCGGTCTCCCAGGGTCTCCTTGATAAAGGCCAGGCATTCTTTGTCGCTCTCGCTCTCCTGAGTCTTGGGCTCGTCCTCCAGGCCCAGGTCGCCGTCCACGGCGGAGCGGAACTCCTTGCCATCGTAGGTGCGCAGGCTGTCCGCCAGGAACTCATCCGCCCGGTCGGTGCAGTAGAGGATCTCCATGCCCCGTTCCTTCAAAAGCTCCGTCTGGGGCAGGCTGTCGATGGATGCCACAGTGTCCCCGGCGGCGTAATAAATATACTTTTGGCTCTCGGGCATGCGGTCCGCATACTCCCGGAGGGTCACCAGCTTTTTCTCCGTGGAGGAGTAGAACAGCAGCAGCTCCTGGAGGCTCTCCCGCTTTTCGCCGAACTGGTTCAGCACGCCCACCTTCAGGGCCCGGCCGAAGTTCTCATAGAACTTTTCATAGCCCGCCCGGTCGTCCGTGAGCATCTTCTTCAGCTCAGCGATGATCTTCTTTTCCAGGTTGCCGGAAATGATTTTCAGCTGCCTATCGTGCTGTAAAAGCTCCCGGGAGATATTCAGGCTCAGATCAGGAGAGTCTACCACGCCCCGGACGAAGCTGAAATACTCCGGCAGCAGCTCCTGGCAGTGGTCCATGATCATGACCCCTGCGGAATACAGCTGCAGGCCCGGCTTAAAGTCCTGGGTGTAGTACAGATTCGGCACCTTGGAGGGGATGAACAGCAGGGCCTTATAGGTCACCGCCCCCTCGGCGGACACGGAGATGACGCTCTGGGGCGGAGCCATCTCGCCAAAGCGCTGCTGATAAAATTCGTCGTACTCCTCCTTGGTGACCTCGCTCTTTTTCCGCTGCCATAGGGGCACCATGCTGTTGAGGGTCTCCCATTCGTACACCGTGTCATACTCGGGCTTATTGTCGGGGCTGTCGGGCTTTTTCACCGAGTGGGGCAGGAGCATCTTGATGGGGAAGCGGATGTAGTCAGAGTATTTTTTCACCAGCGACTTGATGGTCCAATCCTCCAAATACCGGCTGAACTCGCCCGGCTCCTCACCATCGGGCTTGATGTGCATGATGATGTCCGTGCCCACAGCGTCCCGCTCCGCCTCGGTAACGGTGTAGCCCTCCGCGCCGGAGGACTCCCATTTCCAGGCCTGGGTCTCGCCGTACTTCCGGGTCACCACGGTGATGTGGTCGGCCACCATGAAGGCCGAGTAAAAGCCCACGCCGAACTGGCCGATGATGTCAGTATCTCCGACGGCCTCCTCCCCCTGCTCCTGGCGGAACTTAAAGCTGCCGCTGGAGGCGATGACACCCAGGTTGTTCTCCAGCTCATCCGCGCTCATACCGATGCCGTTGTCGCTGACGGTGAGGGTACGGGCGTCCTTGTCGATGGAAATGGTAATGGCAAAGTCACCCCGGTTCAGCCCCACTTTGTCGTCTGTCAGGGACAGATAGCAGAGCTTGTCAATGGCGTCTGAGGCGTTGGAAATGATCTCCCGCAGGAAGATCTCCTTATGGGTGTAGATGGAGTTCACCATCAGGTCCAGCAGCCGCTTGGACTCGGCCTTGAATTGCTTTTTGCGCATATATAACGCTCCCTTCGTGTAAAAAGAGATGCCCACGCATCCCAATTGACCATTATTGACCATATTGTAGCGCACCGGGCGGCAAATGTAAATCCCCGCCGTGTAAACAATCTTTTAACTTATTTACAAAATCCGGCGGCGGTGCTACAATGGCACCATGCAAACCCCATGTCATTGCAAGACCAGTTTGCAGACTGGTTGTGGCAATCCGTATATTTCTTCTTTTAAATTCACCGCACACTAAGGAGACAAATATGAGCTTATTCAGCAAATTCAAAAGAGAAAAAGCCTCTGTCGATTGGTCACAGGCCCACGCGGCAGAGCCGAAGCTTTATAGCGGGCCCGACGGTGTGCCCTTCGGTGCCATCCCTATGACCGAGGGCACGGAAACCATCCTGCCCACAGCCCCGCAAACGAAATACGCCGTGGACGGGAAGCCGATATCCCGGTGGCGCATGGTGCTTATCAGCACCACGAAGGACGCGGTCCTGGGGGACTGTGAGTATTCCCTGGCGCTGAAAAAGCTGGCGCCATACATTTTGGACGCTAAGGATGACAGTGTCCTCGTCAAGGGGCTATCCCTGTCCCAGCTTGAATCTATCCCGGAGTAAGATCCGGCTGAACTATTTATGAAGTAAGGAGACCATTATGCTGACTATAAAAGACCTGTTTGACCTGGATCACACCATCGCCAAGGACTATCTTGCCCAATTCACCTATCCCTGGGAGGCCCTGGTAGGCATAAAGGACTTCATCCTCTCCGTAGGCCCCACTCTGGAGGGGTACGACGAGGTTTCCCCCCAGGTCTGGGTGCATAAAACCGCCACCGTGGCCCCCACTGCCTACCTGGGCAGCCCCTGCATCATCGGCCCGGAGACGGAGGTGCGCCACTGCGCCTTCATCCGGGGCAGCGCCCTGGTGGGCGCCGGGTGCGTGGTGGGCAACTCCGTGGAACTGAAAAACGTCATCCTCTTTGACGGCGTGCAGACCCCCCACTATAACTACGTAGGCGATTCCATCCTGGGCTATAAGTCCCACATGGGCGCCGGCTCCATCACCTCCAATGTGAAAAGCGACAAGCTGCCGGTGGTGGTCCGCTGCGGCCAGGAGCGCATGGACACCGGCCGCAAAAAGGTGGGCGCCATGCTGGGCGACTTTGTGGAGGTAGGCTGCAACAGCGTCCTGAACCCCGGCACCGTTATCGGGCGCCACAGCATCATCTATCCCACCTCCTGCGTCCGGGGTGTGCTGGCCGAAAACAGCATTCACAAAAACGACGGCACGGTTATTACACGGAAGTAAGCATACCTCCCGGGATAAACCCCTCGTACACCCCTACACGCGGTTTCATAACCCATCCGTAGGGCGATCCGCCCTCAGCCCACCGCCCGACAACCGCCACACCATCACGGCCGCGTGAGGGTACGCCGCCCTACGCGCAACAGGAAGCTGCGGTGGGGCAGGGCGATGTAGGGAGCAAACTGAGCGCTGCCAGTGGCAGAAGAAGCGAAGTGAGCGAGTGGCCGCGGTCAAAATTGGGGGCGTCCGCCGCAAGGCAGCGCGGAAATTTTGGGCACCGCAACAGGGGCATCGTCCCCTACGGCAATGCAACAAGAGCTGCGGTGAAACGGGGCGTCGAGGACGCCGCCCCCTACACAAAGTATTTATTATGTCAGATTGCAGAGGGCTGTGTTCTTCCCCGCCCTCTGCAATATCATCCCCGCAACATTTTCTCCCCCATTCTTCCCGCAAAAGGGGTTGACAGCGGTATTTTTTTGGCATACTATTAACATATTAAAGGCCTCGCAGAGTTTGCCGCCCGCAGGCGGTAAAAGTTGAGATCATTTTTCACCGCGACATGTGCGTGGGGAAAAATACCTCTCAGGCTGCCGGTGTGGAATTTTGGTGCTCCGCACCAAAATTATGCGCGCAGCAGACCTGGGGCCTTTTGACAGAAAAAACGAAGTTTTTTCGCCAGTTATAATGTTCCGGTAGGTAAGGCTACCGCAGGGATACGGACTGCTGCCGCGAAGTGGTGGAGACACCATAAGATGGTTTGAACAGGCGATATCGAAACCAAGGTATCATCTAACGCAGTTTCATTGCCCCGCGATGCTAAAGCTTGTTACGGTGGACAATAGCCCGCG
>ULSK01055140.1_pt1 | contig 12559 bp, 9 predicted proteins | sample 1956311 | NCBI WGS metagenome assembly ULSK01 (sample SAMEA4835706, study PRJEB28245) | human gut metagenome | biome: gut microbiome; material: fecal sample | place: Denmark | collected 2008 | reverse complement strand
GGACAGGCCGTTAAAGACCTGCTCACGGTTGATCTCCTTGCGGGTATCCGCGTCCATCTTGACGATGGTGATGCTTGCCGTCTTGCGCTCGTACTGATAGGTGATCTCGATCTGACCGATGCCGTTGTACTTGCTGCCGGTAGTGAAAGGCTGACCATTTACAGTGATGGTCGGGTCAGCAGCAGTGCGCTGGTAATAGGTCACATCGGGTGCCTTGAAGGCAGAGACATTGACGGTGTCGCCGTTGGCCTTGGTGCCGCCGTCCTTGCGGAACAGTTCGGTATTGCCGGCCTTGGCGATGAGCACCACGTTTCCGGTGTTCTTGGTGTACTCAAATGTCACAACGTCGTTGCCCAGGGGGGTAAGCGTCTTGGTCTGCTCCGTTGCCGTGTAGCCGGGGATGGAGGGGGCGACCACGCTGGTCTTCTGACCGATCTCCTTCTCCACGGGGTAGGTGGTGCTCAAATCGGTGCCGTCGCACGAGGTCTTGACGGTCACGGTAGTCTTGGTGCTCTTGTAGGTCAGAGTCACCGCGACGGTGCCGCCCTTGGTGTCCGCGGGAACGGGAACATTGAGCTTATCATTGGTGATCTGACCGAGCACATCATCTCTGCCGATTGTCGCACTGGCCAGCGTATAGCCGGGGATGCTCTTCTTGGCGTCGATGGTGTAAGTGCCGGTCCCGGCTGCGGCCTGCACCGTGTAGGTGTAGAGGTCATTGCCGCCGTCCACCTTGCCGGTCACCTGAATGTTCACCATCTCCTGCGCGATGGGCACATAGTAGATGGTCTTTTCCGTGTCGGAAGTGGGCGTGAATTTCAGTGTACCGCCGTTCAGGTCGATGTCCTGACCGTCCAGCGCTAGCGTATAGCCGTAGATGCTGGGCGCGGTGATGCTGATCTCCTTGCCCTTGGTCACGGTATAGGTGTCCTGGAAATTGGTGGGCTTTGCGGCGATCTCCGTCGCGGGCTTGGTGGAATTATCCATCAGCTTGACCGTGACGGTCCACACGTCGGGCTTGAACTTGAACACGACAACGCCTTCACCGTCGCCGCGATCCTCTTCCGGCTTGATGGTGACGTCAGCATTCATGCCGTCCGCCACATAGCCGTCCAGCGTCGTCGGGGCGGAGATGACCTGCGCCTGACCCGCGATGCCGGGGACCTTATAGGAGAAGATCAATGCGTTGGGGTTCTTGCTCGTATCCATCAGCTTGACGGTGATGTACTTCTGCGAGGCGGTGTCCTTCTCATAGAAGAAGTTCACAGTCTGCTGGGTATCATCGTCGCTCACAAACACGGACTTGGTCTTGCGCAGTTCCTCATTATTCGCATCTTCCTTCACGGTGTAGCCAGCGATGGCCGGTGCGGAGATGGTCAGCGTCTGGCCAGTGGTCATGTTCGCATAGGTCGTTTCGTCAAACTTCAGGCTCGTGCCCTTGAAGTCGGGTTTGCTTGCGTCGTACTCGTACATATAGACCTTAACGGTCTTTACGCGGGGTACATAGGTAAAGGTGACGGTGATGGGGGTCGTACCGTCAAAGGGCTGATCCGACGAGGGAACGCCGTCCAGCTTTATGCCGCTGCCGTTCGTCTTGACCATATAGCCGGTCAGCTTCGGAGCCAGCGCGGCGGAGAGGTTCGGCTTTTCGCCCTTGGCGATGGTGGGGCCGTCAAAGGTGCCCAGCTCATGCCCCTGCTCGTCCACGGTCTTGTAGATGACCTTGGAGAGCGCCTGCTTGTACTTGAACGTCACGACATTCTGCGTGGTGTCCGTCTTGCTGGGGGTGACGGTCTTGCTGGTCGCGTCCGGCTCATAGCCCGAAATGTTCGGGGCCTTCACGGTACCCAGCTTGTCCGCCTCCATCTCGACGATTTCGGAAACGAAGCCGGGGAACGGCGTATCATTGCCATCGTCCAGCACCGCCTTGACCGTCACATCGACCCAGTTCCACGCATACTGGAACTCGACGATGATCTCGGAGCCTTTCGTCAGATCCAGCATGGTATAGGTTTTCAGGGCCTCGGCGACGTCCTTGTTGCCGTTGGCGTCCGTCAGGTCCTGCTTCACAAGGGTGTCGTCGGTCAGGCCGACCTTGACGCCCACCAGCTTGTACTTCTCCCAGGGGATGCTCTCGATGGGCTTGGTGGTCACTCCGTCCTTGTAGCTCATGGTGGTGGGGAGTTCATAGAGCGGATCAGTCAGCGGAATGCCGTTCTTATCCGTGCCCACACCGCGCAGCGTGATATTGGGGTTCGTTTCGATCATGGCGTCGCCCACGGTGTAGATCTTGATGTCCTCCTTGACGTCGTTGACCGTGACCGTCACGCCGGTGCTCAGGCCGGTCTTGCTGTAGGTCTGCTCGATGACGACCTTGCCGTCGTCGCTCTTCCAGACGGACTTTACGCCTGGTTCGCTGTCGGCAGAGGCGGTGACGTTAATCGTTTTCCAGTCCTTCGCCGCTTTGTCCCACAGGTCCGTGCGGAAGCTGCCGCCGTTCATCTCATAGCCGGTAGCCGGAGTGAACAGCTGCTTGAACGTGGAGCCATAGGTGGGCTTGGGAGCCGGGGTGTACTCCGCCGTGCTGTTCTGCGCGTAGATGACGCGGTAGCGGCCCAGATAGATGACCTCGTCCTTGTCCTTGGCGGTGTAGGTGACGGTCTCGCCGCCCGGTTCCACCACGGTGAACACCTGTCCGGCCTTGGACGCCTTGACGCTGGCCGTGCCGCCGTTCTCTGCGGCGATGGGGCTGGTGGCGTCCTCTACGGTCAGGGTGTAGTTGTCTGCGGACTTGATCTGATAGCCGCCGGTGATCTGCGTTCCGGCATCGTCCATCGTGCCGTTCATCGTCAGAACATAGTTCTTGTCCTTCGGAGTTACGGTGACGGTGCCGCTGTGCAAATTGAGACTACCATCGTTAGTAATGTCGATATACACACCGGAGCTTTTTGCAAAGACTTCGGTTCCGGCGTACTTGGTGTCCTCCTTGAATTTCAGCGTGGACTCCTCAAAGAGAAGTTCGTTGCTGACCGGGGTAAGGTCATGATCGCGCAGCAGAGTTGTATACTCGTCGTTTCTAACCTTACCGAGCGCTTTGGACACCGTTTCGTAGGGCGTAGTAGTAGTAGTAGTAGTAGTAGTAGTAGTGCTGGCCTGCTTGTCGATCTTCAAATCGTTGGGGTTATAACCCAGCGCAGCATAGACGCGATTGGAACGGCTGTCACCCAGAATGTTTCCAGCAAAGGTAACCATGCCCAATGTTCCATAATGGTCATTTAATCCACTCTGCGTCCAGAGATTGGCATCAGACAGAGCCATAATGTTGCCCCATTTTGTGCCATCTGCACGGACACCGGCCTGCATATCTTCGCAAAATGAATAGTAGCTACCGTTCGATCCTTTTGCGTCAAATATTGTTCTGCTTACAGTGCCATCTGTACAAATAATTGGAGATGCAAAACCAACTCTCCATTTATGGACATTGTCCGTCAAGGGAGGAACGTTCTTGACATTCATATCATGGGTGTCATCGATGGAAACTTTTTGACCATTTGGCATATTTGTGATTTCAAATCCTGCACCCAGCTGTTGTGCGATTCGAGAGCCGACCGGGTTGATATAACTATGAAAAGGAGTTGCATCACTTGCATCTTCGCATTGAAGGATCACGCGTCCGCCGTTGTTGATAAAATTTTCTAACAGCTTATACTCAGCATCGTTCATGTCATGCTTTGCAGTGGGTGCGGTGTCATACGAGCCGCGGTAGAATCCACAAAGCATGATCACATCATATTTCATGATGTCGCCAACTTTTGAGTCGGTCAGATAAGCAGGAGCCGCGTAGTTACCAGTGTGATCTGTCACTTCTGCGCCAGCAGAACTGAAAACTGGTTTTTGCCAGTCATTCAGCAGCGCGTATCCGGGTACCCCTCCACTCGCAATATCAAACCACGCTTCCGTATCCAAAAACAAAAACTGTGGCTTTGCATAGCGAAGCAGGATCGTATCCAACTCCATCGTTGTACCCAGTTTAGAATCATCCGCAACGACATACTGCAAATCAGCGTTAGTCAGCGCATAGCGTCCGCCCTCCAACAGCGGAACCGGAGCCGCAACCGTACCATCGTAACTGATGCCGATTTTCTTCGTTGCCGTATTATTCAGACGCACTCTCGCGTCATCCGCAATCACGAGGTTCTTCTCAACTTTCGTATATAAGTTCGCGCTCGTGGTGTTGCCGGTGATGCTGGGGGCAATACGCTCCTTCTGGTCATTGTAGCCCAAGTCCAGCAGACCGCCCTTTTCCACGACCACCGTACCTTGGGTAGAGACATTCGCGGTGATGGTCACATTGTCCAGCACCAGATGTCCGCCGTCTTTCACAATGAAGAACGGCGTCCCGTCTCTTCTGCCGCTGCCGCTGAGCGTGCCGCTGCCGTGAACGATCAGCGTTTTGTCTTTTTCCACGGTCAGCGTTGGGCCGGGAATGGTCGTTCCGGTGATCAGGACATCGGTGATGTCCGCGTTCATATCGTCCGGCCATTTATTGTCAAACTTGACCGTCGTCTTGCCCGCCTGACCGGACGCCTGGGACGAGGTCCCATCCGCCGCGAACGCCGACGTGGCAAGGGTGCTTGGGATGAGTGAGGTTATCATGGTCAGCACCAGAAGCCATGATAAAAGTCGTTTTTTCATATGTTTTTCTCCTTTTATGTTTTCATGGTCAAATCGTCTTGTGACGGCGCACGCACCAGGTAACCCAAGGGAGCGTGGCCCGCAGGCCGCCGCTGCCGGCGTGTACCGTCCCGTTGTCGGAACGGTGCTGCCGGTTTTGGCGGAAGCAGGATGATCTGTGCTTCACAATATCTCACTATCCATCACCCCCCCTCTCGCGTAGCAGCGGTGGACAGGCCGCGGGCCTGCCCGAGCTTCGCCCGTTTTCACGGGGGCCGATGTGGTTTGGGGCGGAGCGGTGCTCCACCAGTTTTTCAAGGTGCAAATTGCGCAGGGTGGTCTCGCCGGATGCTCCGGGGGATCATCCTCAGCGATACGCAGATAGAAACGGGCGCGGCGCGACGTATATTTTCGCCCCAGCACGGCGCAGTGCAGCGCTGCGCGGGTCACGGCTCGCCGCTCCCGATCTTGCTTGTCCTCGCAGAACATGATCCTCACCTCCGTTTCGGTTTGGTTTTCCATCAAGCGTCCCTGAGCAGGGACGCGATCGTTACCTCTTGAAATGCCTGATCCAGTTGAGACTGGATGCGGGAATAAAACTTATGAACAGGGCAATTCGGCACGCCATTGCGAGAGCAATAGCCGTCCGGGTCCAGACAGCGGTTGATGCGGGTGATGCCCTCCATGGCGTTGACGATCTCGTGAAGAGAAATTTCCTCCGGCTGCTTCGCCAGCCGGAAGCCGCCGTTGGTGCCGCGCAGCGTCTCGATGATCCCGCGCTCCCGCAGCGTTTTGGAGATGGAGCCGAATTGCCCGCGTGGAATGCACATCGAGTCGCTGATCTCCGTGCTCCCGGCTGCGCGTTCTACCGTGGCAAGGTAGAGCACCAGCCGAATGGCGTAATCGGTTGTAAGATTCAGTTGCACGGCTTACTTCCTTCCCGGATACATACATGAGTTGCTTTCCAATCAATGACAGCAAAAAAATTTGCGCCGCAGCCGTTTGATCCTATGGGAAACAACAAAATCAGCATTTCGTCGGTAAACAACGAACGCACCGTTTAAGTGGTGCGAGACTAAATCAGCATTTCGTTGATTGGCGGACTCGTCGGTTTCCGGCTATTTGCGGAAAGTTTGAAAAACAACGCCCTTTGTACCCTCTGAATGTTTGTGACAGAGCGCAAAAAACCAGGCCCACAAAATCTCAAAAATTTGTGGGCCTTTTCGGCATGCCTCTTGATATGGTAGGTATTGATTTTTCGTGAAGACTATGGTATTATTCAAGAAAAATATGCAGGAAATAGTCGAGCATTTTGCCGGAGCTAAATCACGAAATGCTGATTTAGTCATCTACGAAACGAGCCCCAATCGGTCGAGCTGCCGCGCCTGATCCGCCCCGCTGACAGTGAGGTAGATGCGCGTGGTTTCGATAGAGCTGTGACCCAAAACATCTGCCAGCCGCGCAATGTCGCGGCTGGCCTTGTAGTAGGTGACGGCGAAGAGCCTGCGGAAATTGTGTGGGAACACCTTGCTGCTCTCCACGCCCGCCGCCGCGCATAAGCGCTTGAGCTCATGCCAGACCTGCCGCCGAGAAATGCCTTTACCGCTGCTGGTGAGAAAAACCTCACCGGCAGCGATTTTTTGCTTTTTGGCGTATTTCAGCAGCTTGCGGCACAGCTTGGTCGAGAGCAGGATCGTCCTGATCTTGCCCTTGAGGGAGATGGTGGCTTTCCCTTGCTGCGCCGCCGCGACGGTGATATAGCGCAGCTCTGAAATGCGGATGCCCGTCGCGCAAAGCGTTTCCATGACCAGGGCCAGTCGTTCCTGACCGCTGCCCCGCGCCGCGGCGAGCAGTTGGACGTATTCGGCGCGGTTCAGCTCGCGGGTCGCGTCCCGAAAAAGCTGGCGCTGGATTTTGAGGAATTTCACTTTGATGTTCCAGCCCGCAAAACGGAAAAAGCTGTTGACGGCGGCCAGCATGGAGTTGACCGTGCGCGGCGCGTAGCCGTGGGTCAACAGGTGGGCTTTCCAGCCCGAGGCGGTCTCCTTCGTTACGGCGCGCCCGCCCAGCCAGCGGGCAAAGGCCGTCACGTCGCGGCGGTATTTCGAGATCGTCCCCGCCGCCCGCTCGTCCGCCAACATGGATGCGCAATAGGTATTGATCTGTTCCTGAGTTATGATGTTGTCCATAATATAGATACCTCCTGGATGTGGTATCTATAGTTTACTCCGGTGTAAAGCCGCTACTCTGGATTTCGGATGGAAATGAAAAAAGCCCCGGACGGGGAGTCCGAGGGAGGAGAGCAATGGTCGATAAAAGTCAATTTTTCATTTCTTTATATGAACTTTATTGAAAAATGTAATATATTATAACTATAGGCTGAAAGGATTGAGCCTATCAGCACTAAAGAGGGGAGAGATCGTCAATGATTCAATTTAAGACGATAACCAGGCTTATACAAGAAAACACAGCCCAGGTTGTGTCGACTGTTGTATCTGCGGCTATTGCATCCGCTTATGCTGCAATTCTCTTTTAGCCGAAATCAAATCTTGTAAAATGGAGGCGGTGGAAGATATGGCTCCCCAAAATCAAGTAGATCAACCTCAAGGCAAAACAATGCAATCAAAGCCAAATGAAAAGCACCTCGAATTCTTGCAAAACAATATCGCCCGAATGAACCAGTGCTCCTTCCAGATGAAGGGGTGGTCTATTACGATTGCATCGGCTTTGATTGCGGTTTTTGTTTCAACGATTTCAGGCCAAAATCCAGGCAGCAAAATCTATTTGATGGCTGCTATTGCTGCAACCGTCCTCTTCTGGTGTTTGGACTCGCTTTATCTATCTAAAGAACGCCGCTTTATTGGAATGTATAACGATTTGATAGGCGTCGGAAATGGTGAGAAGCAAACTATTGTCCAAATTAAGGAATATGAAATTCCTATGGAAAAATACAGTGGCTGCCAGTATTGCATTCTCAAGGCAATGTTCTCCCCATCGGAGCTCCTGCTCTATGGCGCGATTATTGCTGGCTTGTTTTACTTATATAAGACAGTGTAAAATATAGTGGTGAGGAGGGAAATATGTACACAAAGTTTAACTATTCTCCGGCTGGATCATTTTACAATCAGGTCATCAATCGGCACTTGGAACATGGTAGGGCTATATATAAAAGCCATGAGGAAGAAGTTCAAGATTGTCTCTCACGGTACATTACGGAGGACGGTGTCATTAACGGGACCGCGTTAAAAGAACATTGGTTTTCTGTTTCCAAAAAGAATGTGTTTATTTCGCATTCTCACGATGATATCAATAGGGTGATAGCGTTTGCAGGTTGGCTCCACGAAGCCTTCGGCTTAGAAGCATTCATCGACTCGTGCTCTTGGGGGTACTGCGACAATCTGCTGAAAAGAATAGATAAAAGATATTGCTATAAGCGAGAGACTCATACCTATGACTATGATATGCGAAATTACACGACAAGCCATGTACACATGATGCTGTCTACAGCGCTGACCGAGATGATATATAATACAGAGTGCATCATATTTTTTAATACACCACGGTCAATCAATATGGCGTCAGAATTAGCAAAAATCAAGAAGGATAAAAAGCAGACAACAATCTCTCCGTGGATTTATCATGAGCTGTCTATGACAACCATGCTTGATATTGTAGAACCACGTAGACCAAGACCCGTTGTGGAGCGTTACGATCACATGGATTTTTCGCAATCTACACGTGATGAAAAGCCGAAATTCGACTATGATGTGTCTAAGGCGCTAAACGAAATGACAACCCTTACGGATAGGCAGTTGCAACAATGGTATGAGGGACATGATAAGACGATTCCGCCTGAATATGCCCTGGATGAACTTTATAGCATTACTTTTCCAAATAGGTAATTGAAGAATAGAAGTATTCGAATTACCTGAACAAAATGCTCCTCCTCTCGGACATCGCCCGAGGGGAGGAGCATTAAACTTATTGGACAGCGTCTTTCAGCCCTTTACCAGCTTTGAAGGCAGGCACCTTTGCTGCGGCAATCTCAATGGCTTCGCCAGTGAGGGGATTGCGGCCCGAGCGGGCGGCGCGCTCACGCACCTCGAAGCTGCCGAAGCTGGGGATCTGCACCTTGCCGTCTTGCTTCAGCGTTTTCTGCACCGTGTCGATAAAAGCGTTTAACACCAGCTCAGTGTCCTTCTTGCTTACGCCGGAGGTCTCTGCCATGGTTGCGATCAATTCAGCTTTGTTCATGTTCTCGTGCTTCCTTTCTTTACTTGCGGATTACTTCAACATCCCATTCGGTGATGGTGCCGGAGGTGGCGTCAATGGTGAATTCGTACTCAGAGCCGCCGTAAATGATTTTGCCTTCATACTCAGGGTGTCCATCATCGTAGTCGAGCTCCCACTCGTAAATATCGTTGGTGGTCGCGCCAGATACGCGGGCAAGGGCGGTTTTCTTGGCGTCGGCCTCGCTAATCGCAGCATTGTTGCCGGTGCCGACTACAGTCTTTGCTTCGTAGTCGGACTTGACGACCTCGCCGGTAGCGGCGGCAATCTCATAGTCGTACTTTGCGCCGTTTGCGTACCATTCAATCTCATAGACCTGACGACCATCGTCATAATCCAGCTTGGATTTGGTGATGGTTGCGTCTGCAGGCTTTACGACCGCGTGAGCCAGTGCAATTTCCTGCGCCCTTGCTTCGCTTACCGCGCCAGTGGATGTGTTGGGGGAACTCTGTGGTGGGGTAGCTGCATTGGGGGTAGTTGCTGTGCCAGCAGTCGAAGTGGCAGCATCGGCCTGTGTACCGGAATCCGGGATAATGGTGTCGACGGTCTGCTCCCAGCTGCTCATCTCCAGAACCTCACCGCTCTCGGCGTTGATGGAGTAGGAATAGGCGTAGTCACCAGAAGTAAACTCTACCTTGTAGCAGGTAATTCCGGCTATCTCACTGAGCGTTGCGGAAGAAACATCCGCATTGGCTGCGTCGATGTTGGCCGCATCCAGCGCGGCGGTCTGTGCCTGATCCATGCTGATGAGGGACGTTGGCTGGCTGCTCTGCTGCTGATCCGCTGCAGGAGTCTTGCCGCATCCAGCCAGTGCCGCCGCAAGCATAAGCGCCGTGCCGGTCGTCAAAAACCATTTTTGTTTCATGTGGAAACCTCCTCCTGTTAGTAATGACTTGAAATATACCAGAGCAAAACACACCTTGTCAATAGGGAAATGGGTGCCTATTAGGCACACGATACCTATGCGATATTGAAAAATGACCGAAAATGGTATATAATCTCGAAATATAACGATATTATTACAGCCGAATGAAAACAAAAATGAGAGAGTAATCAGATATGGCAAGACCAAAAGATGACAATAATCGAAAAACAGGATCTCGAGGACGGGCCATTGTGCATTTTCAGATAGATTCGAATCACTGGGACTATAGAGAAGAAACCGGAAATGATTATGGGAGAGACTGTGTAATTGAACTATCTGAAAACGATGAATGGCGTAATCATAAAATCGAAGGGCAGATTAAAGCCACAGGTGCAGTCAAAAAAATAGAGGGTGGCGCATACATATCATTTCCAATGCCGGTTAAGACCATAGAGTACGCTTTAGGGACATCAAACGCTTTCGTGCTGTTCGTTGCAGACACAGAGACAAACGATGTTTATTTCCAGTGTGTTCAGGATTATTTCATTGATAACAAGAAGCTGTTTGCAAAACTTGAACAAGGAACGATAAACATAAGAATACCAGTTTCGCAGAATCTGGTTATTGGCGATGAGCTGCTTCAGCAACTGGCCAAAGTGACATTTGTTGATGGACCGGGCCAAAGTCTAAAAAGACACACTCTCGCAGCATGATACTTTTCAAAATCAGAAATAAAGAAGTCCGCTCAATGGTTTTGCGTGTGCGAAAGCATTGAGCGGACTGGTTGTTTCAGACGAAAGACCAAAAGAGGTGTTCCATCAGGAAAAGTCATTCAACAGGCATTCGTGATGCAAGTACCTTTCAATAGTTTCGTCAAAATTATCTGACAGTACCTTATGGAGCAGTCGGGCAATCTCGCTGTCAATCGCCTCTTTTGACATCGCGTCTTCTCCGAATAGCCTGTACGTCAGGTGCTCTCTCGTGGGGTTCAAGCCGACGGAGAAGAAAAGATTTACGATGTACTGCTGCGGGACTTCCGGCCCCGCAAGGCAGCATTCCGCATAGATATTTACCGGATCTACAGGGAAGTGCTCTGAATGGACGATCCACCATGAAGTATAAAACGCATCTTCAATAACGTTGATCTCAAATGCCATGATAGGTTCCTCCTGTTATGGTTATTGTTCAAGCCGCAGATAGCTTTCGACGGCGTCCGTAAATAGCATTTTGTTTGACACGGAGTTTATCAAACACCTATGCGCAAAGTCAATATGAGAGATAGACGGACTTTGACCTTGCTTTTGCACTATATTGCGGTAAAGCGGACGCGCAAAAAAATAGAGGGGCTCATAGGAAAATGTCCTATGAGCCCCTCTAAGTTATTCGCCGTAGTATTCCGGCCTGCCAACTGTTGCGAAGCCGGCTTTTCCGGTCACCACCACATTGTTGTATCCGCTGGCGCAGTGGATGACCATGATATTACCGCTGCTATCAAAGCCGCAAACAATGCCGACATGACTGTCCTCCGGGTAAAACACAAGGTCGCCCGGCTGGGCGTCGCTCCAATCAATAGGGGTGCAGTAGCTGTGCTGGGCAGTGGCCCCGCCGCCATGTCCAATGACGTATTGTCCGCCGCTCTGGTTGTAGAATACCCAATCCACCATTCCCGAGCAGTCCAGTCCAAAGGGACGCACGGTGCCGGTGGTGGAGCTGCCCGCGGCAGTGACCTCCATCGGCATTCCCCAGCGGCTGTCCCAACCGATCACCAAAGATTTTCCGCCCCAAAAATAATGGACTCTGCCTAAGAGCTGATATGCTGTCAGCACAACTTCTCTGCGTGCCTCGCTGAGATCGGCGGGGAGGTTTTCCATGATTTTTGCTATCTCATCGGGACTCAGCTCAATGTCCTGGTAGCTGCCGGTGAGCGCCGCGAATAGTTCCTGATACTCCGGCTGCATGAGTTCTTCCAGCAGCTTTCGCTGATCCGCGTTGAATCGATACTCATCCGCCATTTGCAGGTGATCCTTTACCGTGACGGTGATATGCAGGATGACGGTGTCGCCCTCATCTTCACCGCCTGAGACAGTCTCGAGATGGTAGGAGATTGCGTTCATGTCCCAGAAGATTTCACGAAGGATCTCCATTTTTTCTTCTGTCAGTGTAGCAACCTCATCCGGTGAAGCGTTGTCCGTGGTAGTCCGCACAGCATAAACAGCCAGCACATCCCGCCAGTTGGAGATCATGGCGGCGCTGCCTGCGTTGTCCATGTCCAATTCGTCGTAGGGGTTCTCCGCTTTGATCTGCTCGATGCGGGCGGTGAACTCACTGTTCATCATGCTGACAGCGTCCGGCATAGTGTATCCGGTGCCGCTGTTTTCTCCGGAGAAGAAAATACCGAAGGGCGATGCGATCAGAAGGCCGATAAGGCAAATGACCAGTACCAGAGACACCACGGTGCTGCCGCCAGCCATCAGCGCGGCGATCAGGTTGCGGGTAGCGGCGAGAATGGAACGCAGCGCGCGGCCCGCTGCCTGCGCGGTTTTCTGAACAGCAGTCTCTGCCGCCTTTGCTGACTGCTGATGCTGCACCATCTGCATGGCGGCTTCCTTGGCAATGTGCGTTCCGGTAGTGGCCGCATAAGCAGTGGAGGAGCGCACGGTCTGCTCGGCGGATAGACCAGCAGCTTTGCCGCCTTCACGAATCTTCGGCACAAGCCCCGCGGCGTGATCC
>ULSK01021147.1_pt1 | contig 12603 bp, 19 predicted proteins | sample 1956311 | NCBI WGS metagenome assembly ULSK01 (sample SAMEA4835706, study PRJEB28245) | human gut metagenome | biome: gut microbiome; material: fecal sample | place: Denmark | collected 2008 | reverse complement strand
CCGCCTATGCCTTTCATACTCTCAACCCCTGTCCAAAGCGAGCCTTCATATAAGGCTTCAGGAAGCCCAGCAGGGATTTAGGAAAGCCCATGGTGGAATTATCCCCGTCCATGTTGAAATACGTCACAGAATGGCGGCTGATCGTCTCTGACTGGACGCCTACCTTGTCGCCGTTGTCGAGCTGCCATTTCAGCATATTAGCAACGCCAAGCTTGATGTCCATCGGATAGACAACCTTCGTGATGACAACGCCGCTTTCGTCAAACAGCTCTTCCTTGACCGTAATAATGCCGCCCGAAGATGTTCTGACGTTGACAAGCCCGGCGTTCAACTCGGATTCCGTAATCTGCAACGTGTCTCCGGCTTTGAAGGGATTGTTTGCCGCAGTCACAAGCTGATGACCGGAAGAAGCGGCCACAGCAACCGCCCGGAAAGCCCGAACCTGAAAATTGTTGTTCGTATATGCCCGGATGAGCAGCTCAAGCGCTGAAAGACGTGCTTCCAGCGCCTGATCCGTTTCATCCGTTGTGACGAACTGCCGCAGTTCGGCAACGGTCATAATCATAAGGTTTCAGCCCCTTACTTCTTGAACTTCGCAAGAACGACCTTGGAAGTGTTGGACAGAGCGACGGCGTAATGCTTGTCAACGGAAATGTCCGTCTTGCGGGCAAGGCTCACGCGGTCAGTCTCAACGTTGGTGTCGCGCTTGAGATAGATCGTGATCGCGGCGGCGTCGTCCTCGGTTTCCGCGTCGTTGTTCAGCTTGACGATAGGGCAGGCGTAGCAGTCAGTCTGACTGCCGGTTTCTCCAACCTTCACAACGGGGACTTTCTTAGACGGAACAACGCGGCAGTTGGCGATCATGCCGATCTCGCCGGTAAGAATGATACCGGCCTTGTACTTGTCCGCGCTGATAAAATCAGCGTCCTTGCGAAGCTGCGTGACCTGCTTCGGATGGACAAAAATGACCTTCTCGCTGTTGACCTCTTCCTCAAAAAGATCAATGGCGTCAACGATGCCGGAATACTTGATCGCAGCGGCGCTGCCGTCATAGGTGAGCTGCGCCCCCTGAAGCGCGGTCATGGCGTCATTGTCAACCTTGGAAGCAATGGACTTCGCAAGCTGGTTGTTGGTCTCGCCGACGGGATTGCCGTAGCCGGAAAGTACGGCTTCGTCCGTCAGCTCAACGGCCTTCATCGCCTTCTTGACGGTGACGGTCGTGGTGGAAGCGGTCAGCTTCACGGTTTCGGCAGCAACACCTTCGGCAATGTCGGCAGCGTCGCCGATGTAGGCGTACTGCGGCACGGTCACGGTGTTGCCGGGAATGCCTACAAGCGTAGTGTCGATCTTCGCAAAGGGCGCGACAACAATCTTGTTGGCAATTTTCGCGGAAATCATATCCGCCATGACCTGCGGATTAATCAGGTCAGAAAGTTTGGTGGTCTGGTTTGCCATAGTTTAAATCATCCTCTCAAATTAATTTTTTGTAAGCTCTGCGTATGCAGTGGGATTCTCATTGAACAGTTTCAGGCGTTCCTGATAGCCCATTTTGGCGAAGTCTTCCTTCGTCACGGAATCACCGCCGCCCTGATTGTCGGGCAGCTTGTTTTCGATAACCTTCTTGTTGCCGGAAGATTCAAACTGTGCCGGGAACTGCGTTTTCAGACCGGCCAGCTTGTCATCCATGCCCTTGACTTTGCCGTTTTCGTCAAGCGTCAGCTCTTCCGGCTTGTACTTTTCGCGCAGCTTGAACGCCAGATATTCAGGATCGACCGCCTTTGCGTCACGAAGAGCAAGCTGGATCGCGTTTTCAAGCTTCGTCTTTTCAAGCTCTGCCTGAAGCTGCTGCACCTGCGTTTCATAGCCGGTGATCTTACCCTGAAGCTCTTCATTGCCTTTCGTGCCTTTCTTCAGCTCGGCAATCAGGCCGTTGGCCGTGTCAAGCTCGGCGGCCTTGCCGTCAAGCTGTGCCTGAAGCGCGTCATATTTGCCCTTGCCGACATACTCACCGCCGCCAAGATTGGCAAGCTTGATCTGCTTGTCCTTATTCGCTTCGCTGCCGTTGTAGGCGTTGACCGCCGTTTCAAACTGCTTGAAAAGCTCTTCGCCCAAAATCTCTTTCAGAAATTCCATTGTGTATACCTTCCTTTGTCGTTGTTTTTAATCGCGGTGTCACCGCAGACAAGCGCCTGTTTAAGCGTCCGGCGCAAGGACGATCTTGAACGGTTTAAACGTCTCGTTCAGGACTATGAAAAAAGCAGCTATTCGGAATTTCCGAACAACTGCTTTAATCTGTTTTTTCGGTCAGCCGATCAGGGCTTTCCAAGTATCTTTTCCGACCTCGCCGTCAGAAAGAATCTTCGCTGCCGTCTGGAACGACCTTACAGCGCTTTCGGTTTTCTCGCCGAAGCTGCCGTCAACGTCCACGGACATTCCGCGCAAGACCAAAAGCGTTTGCAGAGCCTTTACAGAAAGCCCCGTGTGCCCTCTTTTCAGCAGGGGAAGGGTAACGGTGCAGGTTTCCGCTGCGCCGCTTGTGGGCGCTTCTGTGGCTTCTCCGGAAGTGCCGGGAAGCTTCAGCGTCTGCCCTGCGTGGATAAGCTCGGAAGCCAGTCCGTTCAGCGTTTTTATTTCTTTCCAGCGCGTCCCGTCACCGAGCTGATTTGCCGCGATGCTCCAAAGGGAATCCCCGGCCTTGACGGTGTAGGTTTTTGCGCTGCCGGTTTCCTTGATAGCCGAAGAAGCGGTATTCCCTGCGCCTGTATAGCGCAAAATGTTTGTCCACGGGAAATTTCGATAACGGCGCTTCAAGAACTCGCGCCCGGTCTGATCTCCCGGTTTACCGCCTGTGATGCCGCCTTTTTCGTTGCCGGACGCTTCGACTTCATAGCCGTTGCCGCAATACATAGCGGTATGGTGTGTTACGTTCAAAAGCACATCACCGCGGACAAGTCCGTTGCCTGTGGAAAGGTTGATTTTGCTTGTTACATCTTCAAAGCCGCAGCGCTTGAAAACCGCAAGCATGTTGCCGGTATATGTCGCGCCGTTGCTCTTGACCGGCACACCGGCGTTTTCCCACGCCTGAATTACAGCGGCGGAACAGTCAAAATCTCCGTATTCTCCCCATCTGTAACGCTGGTCGTAACCGTGGGCGGGATCGTCCGCCCACGATTCCATTTGAGATATCGCCTTTTCAATTACGCTCATTCGGCGTCAGTCCCTTCGTCCTCTTCCGGGCACTCTTCCGGGATACCAGCAAGGGAAGTCAGCAGCGAAAGAACACCGGCCAGCAGGGAAGCGCTGCCAACCATAATCCAGTCCACTTCCGACATAACCGCAGTCGTTCCAATGGTAGCAACCGCAGTCTGCGCAACGGTTTTGATTGCTCGGATACCCGCTTTCTTCAGCCAGTCCTTCCAACATCTGTGTTTCATGTTTTTTTCCACCTTTCATAAATATAAAAAGCAGCCGTTCGGGAAAATCGAACAACTGCTTTTTTACGAAGTTTGTTAAACTGTTTGTTTATTGTTTGCTTATTTTATTTGCTCATCATTTTCGTGAGGTCACGAAAATGGTCATAGAAAAAGCACCGTGCGGTTGCATGGTGCTTTTAAAACAAGCAATTATCAATTATGTCTTTGCCTTAAATGTTCCTCGGCTTCGGAACTCATACGGAACGCCAATCGCATCAGCAACCGCAAGACCGTAAATTGCAGATTTTAGTTTATTTTTCAATATGTCATTCCTTTTCGTAATACTCACAATCAGAACTTGAAAACAAAATGGAATTGGGCTTGCCTTTATCAGATGAATAAATCTGACAATAGCCGTTTTTATAACCTTTTACAACCGTTCTGCCGTTCACAATAAGGTCACGTTTTCTGAAAGTGCAATCTTTACACACTATGTCATCCACAGGCGTATCAGGCGAAAAATCCTTCGCGATTCTTTCTGCGGCGTATTCATTTTCGCTCATAATTCACACCTTCTTTCTGGATATAATATAATAATACATGTATGCCGATTTGTCAAATTGTCTGGTCGATAAGAACAAGAACTATCTTAGTAACTTCGCCGTTGCTGTTTGCAATAATATCTTGTATTTCAAACGTTGAATTTCGTTGCAAAAGCAGTTCCAATTCTCCGCTGAAAGTTGAAACAGGATCAACATACATTCCGTGCGCACCTTTGGGAAGATAGACTTCCAATTGCGCACCGCTCCACGCTTTCCCGCTCACGATTGCGGTTGACATGAAGCCTTTTTCCGTAATGCGCGTGCCGATCAATGCGTCCCTTACACTTTGTATAGCAAGGTCTCTTTCAGATACGCTGCACAGCCTTGCAACCGATTTTTGAGACCCCATCCCCCTATACACAACAACATCATCAGCAATCGCACATTTCGCCAATGCGCTTGTGCAATCGTCTATATACCCCTTCACAGATGATGTTGCATAATGACCGGTTCGCAAATCCGTATTCATTGCGCGGTAACTGCTTCCGGTGTATTTCTTGATTGCGTTTCTTTCATCCGGGGACAATGTGTTGTTCCAGAAGTTTTGGCTAAAATTGTTCGCTGTGTGATATTGTACAGCATCCGGCGCGTTGCTAAACGTTTTTGCATTTGAAACAATCTGGCTGACGGAAGAGGATGACGGCTTCCCTTTCCCGATATTGTTAATCTGGCTTTGAACTTTTGCCAAGTCTGCTTTTAACCCAGCAAGATGCTTCCCGTCCGTTTCCAACTCGCTAAGCTGTTTTACATAAGCGGCATATTTATCAAATTCGGTCTGATCTTGAGCTTTAATAGCCAGATTTTCAAAGTATTTCTTTTTCTTGTCAATATCGTCTTTGATATCGTCCCAATCATCTGCGGAAACATTCGTCCATTTTCCGCTTTTTCCGGGAAAACTATAAGTCTTGCTGTTGGCTTCAACGCTTGCAATTTGATTTTGAATATCAGCTTCCTGCTTAATAAGATTTTTTTTCTGCTTCGCAATGACCTTGGCGTCAAGTTTTGCTTGATATTCAAGTTTTTGTTTTTCAAGCGCGTTGTAAGAATCAACATCAAAAGCAGATGCATTTTTCAAAAAGTCATCAGTATCCTTATAGCTTGAAATCAGACTTGCTTGCTGTTTGCTTATGTCATCGATCTTTTGTCCGAGCTTTTTCTCCGTCAGATATTCCTTTTTGGGCTTAGTAGTTATCGGCGAAGAAGAAACGCTTTCAGCAGCCGTCAAATACTTTTCTTTGTACTCTTCAAAATTTTTTGTTTTGTCAAGGCCGAAGTATTCAGCGCGGTCTTTGAGCGTTTGCAGCTCTTCTTCACCAAGCGCCCACCGCGCCCGTGTGTTGGACGTGCAGCGGCAGTTTACCACTTCGGCAGCGCCCCCGGACGGATCGCCGGGGAACATCAGCCCGTTGGAAAACTTTTCGTCCAGCTCCCGAATCTCGCCGTCAACGCGCCTGTGGGATTCTCTTGTGCGCCCGTCAAGCGTTGCGTCCCATTGCTTCAGAACGTCTGCGCCCTTGGCCTTTGTCGCTTGCTGCGCGTCCACGGTTGACATTTGCTGTATTCTATGCCCTTCCGTCCGGGCGATTGTTTTTGCTCTGGACAGCGGAGCGCCGGACACGTTGCCGATGTTCCGGGCAATGTCACGATAGGGGAGAGAAGAAGCAATTCCCCGGCTGATCTCCTGCGTGATCGTCTTTTTGAGTTTGGCAACGTCCACGCCGAGCGCATTGTAAAGCCCGTTGCTGACCTTGGAATCTGTCAGAATGGCCTTGACCGCTGCGGCCTGATCTATCGGCGCGATGACCGGGACGCCCTGCTTTGCTATGTCGTACATCGTGCCGATGTATCCGTCATCGTAGCAGCCTTTCAGATAGCCTTCAATCGTGGCGTAATTGTCGCCGTGTAGCTTGTCCAGAATGCCGCTGACTTGCCCCTGAAGGGCTTTTTGGTACTGCTGCTGATAAACCTTTGACCGCTTCTGCGATTGCAGCAGCGCCCTTGCAGCGTCATCCAAGCCGTCCTGTGAAAGCGCCTGATCCAGAAGGTCAATGTCAGCCTGAAAGCCTTTGACCTTTTCGTTGATGTCTCGCAGCGCTCGTGCGAACTGCGCTTCAAGCTCCTTCAGAGCCGCTTCTTCCGAATCAAGAAGGGACTGCTGCACTTCCTTTTCCCATCGGTTCACATTACATCACCTTCCGGCACAATGCCATTCAGCGCGGTCTTGGCTGCCGCTGTCGGATCATCTTCCGGCTTCGGCAGATTGTCCTTTACATCGTCGTAGTCCAATTCAAGCGCTTCACAGATAAGCTGCATGGTCAATTCCTGCCCAAGCTGCGCGGACGTGTTCAGAATGGTTGTGATCTTTGTCTGCTGCTCCTGCGCTTTGGTAAGGTCAATCTGCGCGTTCTCCTGCGCATTGGTGATGATCTCGCGCTCGAAGTCAAAGTAAACGTCCTTCTGTTCGTAATCCGTGTCGTTGGTGTCGTTGATCTCTTTCAGCACCAGCTTCAGCAGCTTCCGCATGAACTGAAGAAGGAATGGCTGCAAGCCGTCACACTTCAGGTCAAGGTTTGCATACGCGGACTTGATCGCAATGGACGTGGTGGCGCTGGTGTCCTTCAGCGCTTCCGTGTTCACGCCCTGACCGAAACGGAAGATGTTCTTTTCGTCCACTTCCATCTTCGTTTTTCGCGCTTCCACGGGAATGTCAACGGTCTTGATGTCAATGCCGCCTTCATCGTCAACGCCGATATGCTTCTTGGCCTTGATGTTCACCATCAGCTCATCCAGATTGTCCCCTTGGAAGCCGCGCACAACGTACAGCGCTTCGTTGGTGTCCTGAATGTTATTTGAAAGCCCGGCGTTCATGAGGTCGTAATCATCAATCAGGTCTTTGATCGGCTTCAGACCGGAAATCTGCTTCTTGCCATTGTCCAAGCGGAAGAAGGGAATGACGCCGTAATCTTCATAGTAGGTGGAATCATCGCCGTCCTTCTTGAAGATGATATGCGGACGCGGATTGATGCCGACCGAATCGTCTTTCACGATTGAGCCTTCATCTTCCTGAACATAAAAATAGGTCTGGGCTTTGTCCCAAACCTGAATTCGCTTGATCTTCTTGTTGTCCTTGCCTATGCGGTCTATGTACCAGTAAATCACATAGGCACATTTATCTTCGGTTTCCTTCTCGCGGACTTCCACAACGCCGATGCTGTCAGCCGTCTGGAAAGCCGTCCTGTCGCTTTCGTCCTTGTAGGCGTACATATACGCAAAGCCCGTGGAAACAGCGCCTACAAGCAATTCTGACAGCTCTGCAACAAAGTTTTCGTTTTCGTTGAAGTAGGCGTCAAGCTCTGTTTGAAGCTCCGGAATATCCGACTTCACAAAGCCGTCGTGACCGGAAAGCATATACTGTGCCTGTTGATCCACCAGCAGCCGGAAGAACGGATGACTGATCTTGATGTTGGATTTCGTCTTATCTTCCTTCAGGTCGCCGTCCGCATCAATGTAAAAGATTCTGTAATTGTTTATGTCGTGTTCGCCTTCGTAGTAACGAAGGCCGGTTCTTGCAAGCTGCTTCTTGATGCTGTTCGTGTCCCGGTCAATGAAGCTTTTGATTTCGTCAATGGAAAGCATGGTTTTTCACCTCTTGCATTTTACATTTCGATGGTGACAGCATCGCTTCCGTCGTAAACATATGTGTTTCCGCCGACCTTGATTGTAAGCGTGTTCGGGCTTTTCAACCCCTGTTCGGCTTTTTCGGCTTGGAACATCGTTTTCCAGCCGCCGCCAACATCGCCCTGAATATACTGAATGTAGAAGTTGCTGGCCTGATCGACCATGAAGATGAACGCATAGTGCTTGTTGATCTGCGACAGACAGGCAAGGCCGCGAAGAGAGCTGTTGATTGCTTTTGCGCCGTCCGGCGCGTCCGTGGACGCTCGGTTTTGGTAGATCGTATAAATGCCCGGCTCGGTCAGTGCGTTGATTGCGTCAACCAGAGACGCGCCGCTTCCGACTTTGATTCCGTAGGGATCGGAAAACGTTCCGTTATGAAGCGCGGAAATATACTTAGATGTCAGGCCGGGGAAGACCATAGACTGCAAGAAGCGCTTCCCGGTCTGCCCGGTTGCGCCATTCAGCGCAAGGTCTCCGTTGCCGCTGTCTGTGAAGGTTGTCACGCCTTCCGGCGCGGATGCACATTCGCACAGATATTCAAGATATGTGGTCAGCAGATTGTCCGGAAGCGTGTCCGGATTGCCGCCCATTTTCTTAATCAGATTTTCAAAGTGTTCGCTCGTAGTCATTGCTTTTCACCTTCCTTTTTTACTGAAGACCGATTTTCAGCAGTACATAGCCGACCATTGCGGCAACGGCAAGAAGGATGACCTTTTCGACCACCATTTCCCAGCGCTTGCCGTCCCTGCCCATGAGCTTTTTTACATCGGTTTTAATCTCGGCGACATCCGCCTTGATGTGCGTCTGTTCGGACGCCATGACCGCAACAGTTTTGATCGTTTCGGTCATATATTCCTGCTTTTTAGACAGCTCATCAATTCTATGCGTGTTCGATTTGCACCGTTCTTCCACGGCGGTCAGCCTTCTTCCGTATTCGTCCATATTGTGGCACTCACTTTCAATTTTTCAAATCTATGATTAAGTCAGCCATCTTTTAACCTTGCGCCAGCCTTCGACGCCGTAACGCAACGCTGCCATTGCGTCATCTTGGAAGGGGACAGGCTCATCAAGATATTCTCCTGACTTATCATCTTTTTTCCATTTCCATTGCTGCAACTCTTTAATGGTGTTCACGCAATGCGGATGGACAAAAATTTTCCGCTGTTTGAGCCAGTCAATCTGTGCCTTGACGCTTCCGGCGCTGCCGCCCTTGTCCACGCCACGGGCGCGGAAACCGGCCTTCTGCCACATCTTAATGCGGTCAGGCTCGGCGCTGTCGCACCACATCTGTTTATTCCGTGGAATGCTGGCTGCAAGCTGGATGATCTCTGCTGTGTCCTTTTCAAAGACGTAGATTTCAGACAGTATGGAAATGTCATCGTCCTTGATGCCCAGCAGCAGGATTGCGTTGGCGTGGTTAAAACCGAAGTCCTGCCCGATTGCTACATCGTCGTAATCATTCAGATTCAGGCTGACTTCTTTGATCTCCCAGTTGTGAAGGATCAGGCCGCCGATTTCGCCCCATTCGCCCAAGCCATAGATTCTGTAGCCTTCGGGATCGACAAGGCGGCGGCGCTCCATTCTGGCGCGGTATGCTTCGTCAATGAAGCGGTTCATTTGATAGGTGCTGTGGTGTGTCAGTACGTTCGGATCGGGAATGTCAAAAAAGATCTTTTTGATCCAGTGATTCTTATTCACCGGATTGAATGTCATCCTGATTTGATAAAACTGTCCGGGCGGCAGCTCGCCGCGCAGACGGTCATCTATGATCTCAACATCCGCCTGTGTCAGCTCGGTTGCTTCCTCGCACCATACATCAGTCAGCTTGCCGCGCTGGAAGGTGATGGACTTCAGCTTTTCGCGCTGCTTGTCATCGTTCATGCCACGGAAGATGATCTGGTTGCCGTTGGCCTTGCAGGTAAGCTTCAGCGGCGACATATTGATTTGCCAATACCGTTCCGCCTGATCGCCGAACATTCGATATACAGCGCCTGTAAGCTCTGCAAAGGTGCTGTCACGGTTCGTTATGTCGGACTTGCGGATGCATACCAGATTCCGGCCTTTGTCCTGCATCAGACGCAGAATGTAGTTTTGCGCCGTGTCAACGCTTTTCCCGCTGCCAGCCGATCCTTTCATGACAATATAGCGCTTGTCGCTGCGGTCAACCTCTTTGAAACAGGGATTTGCTTGCACTTTGATGTTCACAACGCATCCGCCGCCTTGAACGCTTCAAGCAGCTTCGGAAACTGGATAGCAAAGAAATCAATCATTTCTTCGTTCTGCGCCCACTCGGAATTTTCAGCCAAGCCTGATTCAAAAAGAAAGGCATGAATGATTTCATGCCGCTTGACCTTGTTGATCTGCACTTGCAGATTTTTCTTGCAGTTCGGATCGCCCCGGTCTTTTTCGTAGGATTCAACAAGCAGCTCTTTGGTGGTTTCATCGGTAATTCCGTCAAACCCGTTCAAGCGCAAATCTTCATTTTCGCTGCATACGGTCAGTGTGTATTCTGTTCCGAGAACGTTAATTTTCATTCGCAATTTCTCCTTTTTCCAGCCGTCCGCATTGCCTTTCCGCGCATCTGTGAACTTGCATCAGGCCGACCGTAAGCCACGCCTGATAGTGTTTGCAATATGCGACAGGAAAGAAAGAGTAATTGCCGTCAATCAGAATGTGCTTTTCTTTCTGCCTTTTCGGACGCAGCTTCCGGCGCTCATATCGTCTTTCCCTCTGTGCCTTTCTGTTCCCTTTGCTGCGGTTGCTCATTCGTCATCACCGTAATCCACCGTGATGTTTAAATCCATGTCAACGGTCTGCTCCACTTTATCAACAAAGATTTGGTGCGCCTTGCCGAGCAGCTCGGCGGCTTTCAGGCGTTCTTTTTCGTCAGGCGCTTTCTGAATAAGCCGCGCTTCGCTCATGTAATCGCCGACATTTTCAACAACGACAACTTCAGACTGTGATTGTCCGCGAAGAACGGATGTTAGATACCGCATCACTTCATCACTATCAGCGATCAGTTCAGCTTCCTTTTCTTTCATGCGTTCGTTTATATAGTTTTTCACGGCAAGCTTTGATAAGTTTTGCGCTCCTATCACACGCGCCGTCTTTTTGCTGTAACCGGCTCTGATTGCGGCTTGCGTCGCGTTAAGGTCAATCAGATATTCATCACAAAAGCGCTGCTGTTTTGCTGTCAGCTTTGCCACAATCATCACCTTCTTTCATGGCATAATAAAAGCCAGCCGGGGAAAGGAGCAAAACCCGGCTGGCTGATCGCCATCTGTATAATTTTTCTACAATAACAATATCACATTTCAACTATCAATTTCTATCAACTGCTGTAATTATTTTCGGATTTTTTCAGGATTTCTTCCACCGCCTGAAGCGCTTTGCCGTGAATGCTCCACGTCCATTGATAGGATTTGCCGATTTCAAACGCGATTTGCTCCCATGTTTTAAATGCTATGTACCGCTTGCAAAGAACCTCGTGCATTTGTGTGTCCGTTACTTTGTCGATTGTGCCGACCACGGAATTTCTTGCGTCAACAAGGGCGTCAACTTCCCGGTTGATCTCCGCTTCAAGGTCGATAAGCTTTGCCATAGCGTCCGAAATTTTGTCTTGTCCACCGCTGCCGGAAGAAGGAATGTTCCGCAGCGTTGGCGTGATCTTTGTCATCATCGCCTTCAGCCGGTCACGCTCTTCCAGCTTCGCATTGATCCGGGAATCATAGCGCCTGATCTGCGAAAGGTATTTCTTCACGTCTGTCATCAAATCACCGTCCTTTCTGCAATGTCATATATTGCCCGTATGTAAGCCCCATAGCGTTTGCCTTCCGTGCAACTTCGGAAAGCGTGTTGTGCTTTGGTTTTGTCTGCGCGTCCAGCTTTTCTGCCAAGTATCTTTCGTGGCGGAGAATACTGTTTGCTTCTCTTTTGCACTTTTCGCCGCAATAGCGCTGGTTGTAGCTGATAAGATTAAAAACCTTGCCGCAGATTTCACATTTTCTTGTTCCGTTAACATGAAACATTTAAACGATCTCCCATCCGTGTTCATCTTTGATCGCTTCCCGGATTTCCCGGATATTCAGGTTGCCGAGATTGACGCTTTCGGCAACGTTGTTCAGGCTTGCCTTCAGCTTCTGCACATCGTCCGGGGAAGGATGAAAAACGTCCATCCAAGCCCACACGAACATGATTTCGGCGGCTGTGACAGCTTTTGTCATGCTCACGCGCTCCGGGCGGCGGCGTTTTGATTTATTGCTCATTCCGTCACCACCTCATATAAAGACATTCAAGCGGGATTTCTTCCGCCTGTTCATAGATGCAAGCCCGCAGGGATTCAAGAGCTTCAATCGCTCCGTCAATGTCTCCCCATCCGTTAGTCGGGTTGAATTTTAAATACTTTTTCCGATTGCAGCGAAGCTCTTTAATTCCGTGTTCGACTTTCTCAATCACGAAATTGCACGGGTAATAACAAGTCCGCCATTTCCCGTTTTCATCCTGTTCCGATTGCGAATAGTCCCAATCCATACAGGCGCGGAACATTTTGCCGAGATTGTAAGTCGGACTTGAGAATTCCGGCTCTGCGATCATTGCGTATCTGCCGCAGCCCTCGACTTTTACGCAAATTTCGATGTCATAGCTCATTCCACACCGCCGTCCTTTCGCTTTTTCAGTTCGGCTATATTCAGCATCTCGATTGCAACCGAGCGGAGCAGGGCAACCTTAATGCATTCCAGCTCTTCCGGCGTGCAATTTTTACTGTCGAATGTGAATGTCGGCAGGAACTTTTCTACCAACTTCTTGTAAATTCGCTCGCGGCGTTTGCATTCTTGGATCGTCATAAAGATTTCGTATTCTGTAAACCGCGTAGATGGTTCTATTGTCATAATTCATTCTCCCCCAGATAA
>ULSK01063736.1_pt1 | contig 12771 bp, 13 predicted proteins | sample 1956311 | NCBI WGS metagenome assembly ULSK01 (sample SAMEA4835706, study PRJEB28245) | human gut metagenome | biome: gut microbiome; material: fecal sample | place: Denmark | collected 2008 | reverse complement strand
CGGGCAAGCCACAGGATGCCATTGAGATGCGCACGAATATCTTTCTGCGGACAACCGGTATGCGAGATCGGGATAAGCGGCTGGACCAGCTCCCATTCCTTATCGGTAAATTCATAACGACGAGCTTTCATGCTTGGCACTTCTTTCTGTCCGTGTCTTACCACTTATTTGTGTTTTTTTCTTGTACGTTTCGCTATTTTTTACTTTTCAGATACACCCTAGGCAAGAGATGGAAAAAAGCCCAGCTGGATGCTGGGCTTCCAACCAAAACTTATTGTAATAGAGGGGCTGTCTCAATTGATTTGGAAAATCTTTTTGAGACAGCCCCCGCTTTTGGGGCCTGTTTTATAGCCTTGTTCCTTTTCCAGCGTTGGTCTATCCAGACCCCACTGCTTGCTCTTTTTAGAGCAGCCATTCACTGGCTATCTTCTTTAAGCTGTATTTATGCTATCAACATTCATATCACCGAAAATAGAAAACCGCACAGAACGAACATGGTCTGCTTATTTAACGACTTCAACTACGCCGCCGGATACTTCGCTCCAAATAACATCCTCCGATGTATCATGATATAAGAAATAATAGCATACTTCTCCATCTATTCCGTAGCACGCAGAATGCCAAACACCTTCGTTTATGACAAGAACATCTCCGGGGCAAAGGACAAACAATCCAATGTCATTGACAGAAGGATGATCTGCGCTTGATGGCGGTGCCAATAGGACGACCATCTCTTTTTCGCCTGCGATCATGACTTCCTTTGTCGTATTATGCCGTTCCATATGTGTAATCCGGACTGGCAGGGAACCTGCATGGACGAGCCCGATTTTACAGCTATTTTCCATTACTGCGTTTTCAGTAATTGCGGAGGCCCACCCGGCACCCTCTTTCTGGGCCTGCCATAAATGATAGATAACAGCATACCCCGCATGATTTGCTAAGTTTGCGTCTGCAAGCCGGATCGTCCTGGAATCAGAAGTCATATTGATCAACGTTCTCAGCGGTAACTTCGATCAAACCAGTGAAGACAGTTTCGCCGTCAACGGTAACCTTTGTGCCATTCGGCAGCTCCATGGTTCCGGAAACATCGATTCCTTTTGCTAAGCAGTCCAGCACATAGACACCGGCATATCCAAGCTGTTCCGACTGCCATGCAAGGGTTGTGTGAATTGTTCCGTTTTTAATATAGTCGCGGCACATATTTGGCCATCCAATGCCAGTGACTGCGATCTGACCTTTTTCCAATTCGCCCGCATCAACAGCCTGTTCAATGGCTTGTGCCGCAGACGGAGCCTCACCGCCAGCAAATCCGACGATACCCTTCAGTTCCGGATATGTCTTAATTAGATTTTGTGCATTTGTAAGTGAAACCTGCATTTCATCGTTACTAGAGACTGTGGCCACGACCTCGATGTCCGGATAGTCCCGAGCCAGCTTCGCCTTTGAGGCTTCGATCTTCGCGATCTGGTTTTCTGCACCGAGACCGGCAACCATAAATGCGATTTGTCCCTTGCCGCCAATTTCTTCAGCAATAATATCGATCAGCCGTTCGGCAAGCGCTTCATCTGTTGCTGCAGCAACATAATACTGGCGCTCTGTATCTGGCGCGTCAGAGTCAAAGGTAACGACATTAATCCCTTTTTCACGTGCTTTTGAAAACACAGAGGCAACTGCTTGCGCGTCATTCGGTGCAACCAGAAGGCCGGTGGCGCCGCGTGTGATCATGTCTTCGATCATATTGATCTGTTTTGCCGAATCGACATCGGTATTTCCATTGAACACGATTTCAGTCCCTACATCTTTTCCTGCATTTTCTGCGCCTCGCTTAGCATTATCCCAATACGCATAGCCGATAGATTTCGGGTTGACAAAAATCAACTGTTTGTCTGCTGCTTCCGTTTCGTTGCTTGCAGCGTTGTTCGGTTGGGCATTTTTTGCTGCCCCGGCACATCCGGTAAATAACATTGCCATGCAGAGTATCGTAACAATGATCGCCAATAGTTTTTTCATTTTTTTTCCTCCTGATTTTATTCTTTAATGGTTTTCCATTTTGCGGATGTGAGAATAATAAGAACGCCAAGAATAATTGACTGATAAAGGACAGAGACACCGAGAATATTTAAGCCATTTCGTAAAATACCTATCACAATCAGGCCAAGGAAGGATCCCAATATGTCTCCGTGCCCGCCTAGAATGCTGATGCCCCCGATTAGTACTGCTGTGAGAATATCAAGGTCATAATTTGACCCAAGTGTTGCTTCGGCACTGCCAAGACGGGCAAGCAGGAAAACACTAGAGATTCCGATCATGCCGCCATTGATGATATATAGCAGCCACATAAATTTAGCTGTGTTTATTCCGCAGAACTGCGCCGTTCTCTCGTTGTTTCCAATCGCGTAGACATAGACGCCAAAATAAGAGTGTTTCATCAAAACGTAGGCTGCAGCATATAACACAAGCAGTACGACAAAGGACAACGGAAGTCCCAACACTGTTATGTTTCCAAACCGAATGAATTCTTGCGAAAAACCATTGACAGGATTTCCTTTGTTGGCAACATAACAAAGTCCTCGAATAAACACCATCGTTCCTATTGTTGAAACAATACCCGGTATTTTCAGAACACTGACAAAGAAGCCATTCACAACACCGATAATCAGACCGATCCCAACTGTAAGCACGGCAGCCGCTGGAATTGGCAGCCCTGTATTCATCATGAGGCCAAAGCATATTGCGCAAAAGCCGAGCGTTGAGCCAAGCGACATATCAATATTGCCTGCGATGATCAAAATGGCAGTAGGAATTGCAATCATTCCTATATCAGCAATTTGCCGAACAATGTTAAATAGATTTCCGGGAACGAAGAACCATTCAGAACATAGCGAAAATATGAGCAGTAACAATGCAATTAAAGCTGCCAGAAATATGAGGCTTTTTTGCTCTGCAGCCAATGCTTTCTTGTGGTTTTTTTGCGTCATCAAATCATCACACTCCTTTGATTTCGCAAGTTCTTTATTGCGTTGATGCTTAAAGCGACGATGATGATAGAACCGGTCACGGTGTCAACCCAGTATTCAGACACCCGTGAAAGAATCAGGCCATTGGAGATCACGCCCAACAGCATAACGCCTAAAAACGTGCCGATTACGGTTCCTTTGCCACCATTGATACTCATCCCGCCGATCAGCGCAGACGCAAGGATCTGGAAGCCGAGCGAGGACCCAGTTGTAGAAGCGCTGATCGTTCCGACCATGGATGCATAAACGGTGCCGGCCAATCCGATCAGTCCTCCGCTGATCATGTAGGCGATCAGCTTTGTCCTAACAACATCCATTCCGGCCAATTCGGCTGCGTTAATATTGCCGCCTACCGCATATATTTTCCGGCCGATATTGAAATATTTCATCAGAATACCGCAGGAGGCTGTGATGACTGCAAATATCCAAAATGGGATCGGAATACCACAGATTCTGCCTTGGCCCAATGTATTGAAGTATTTTGGAAAGCCTGTGATCCAGTCGCCTTTCGTTACAACAATCGCGATGCCTCGAAAAATGTTCATGGAAGCCATTGTGGCAATGATCGGCGGAATTCTTAATCTTGCGACCAATGCACCATTGAACAGACCACATAGCACGCCGATAGCCATACTCATCAAAATGCAGGAAAATACAGGAATACCCATGTTCACAAACATTCCTGAGCAGGAAGCGCATAAGGCCAAAATCGCACCAGACGATAGATCGATGCCGCCAAGGAATACGACCATAGAAACGCCGATCGCACAAATTCCATTTATGGAGACCTGCGATAGAATCAGGCAGAAATTTGCAACTGTCGCAAAGCTGGTGGAGAGCAGCACAAAGGCCAAAACTACGGCAAGCGTAAAACAGAACACTGCAAATTCCTGGCTGGCCAGAATTTTTGACTGCTTTTTCATAATCCGTCACCTCCAATTTTTGAAGCGGCGCGCAGAAGCGTTTCCTGCGTCAGCTCACAGTTTTCAAATTCTCCGCTGATCTCACCCTTGTTCATAACAAGAACTCTGTCGCACATGCCAAGCACTTCCGGAATTTCTGAAGAAATCAAAATAATTGACAGTCCTTTTTTTGCTAAATCATCTATTAACGCATAAATTTCCACCTTTGCGCCAATATCCACCCCGCGCGTAGGCTCATTTAGAAGCAGAACATCGGGGTTTGCGTCCAGCCAACGTCCAAGGACTACCTTTTGCTGATTGCCGCCAGATAGCTGTGATAAGACCTGATTTTTGGATGTCGCAGAGATTTTTAGCATCTCAATATATCGCTCCGCTGTTCGGTCGATTTTCGTCCTATTCAGCAGAAGGCCTGATGAGTACTCGGCCAGCTTTGAAAGAACCATGTTCAGCGCGATCGAGAGTTCTTTTACGATTCCTTCGCGCCTGCGATCCGGGGGAACATAGGCAATGCCAAGATCCATTGCAGATTTGGGGCTTGTTTTTTTCAGGACCCCTTTTCTGGTCTCGACCGTTCCGCGCTCAATCTCAGAGAGACCGAACAGACACTCTGCCAACTGTGTCGAGCCAGAGCCAGCTAACCCATAAATCCCCAGGATCTCTCTTTCACGAACCTCAAATGATACATTTCTGATGAATCGATTGCTTAAATCTGATACTGTTAGAGCTGTTTTGCCAAACGGCAATGGTTTATGCGGGTAGTAATCCTGAATTTTTCGTCCGCACATGAGTGTGATAATGTGGTCAATGCTGTTCTCTTTTGTCGTCAGAACTCCAACATTTACGCCATTTCGCAGCACGGTCACTCTGTCGCATATTTCTTCTATCTCCTGCATCCGATGCGACACATAGATCACAGAACAGCCTTTTGCCTTCAGCAGCCCAATCACGTTGAACAGGTGCTGTACCTCATTCTGAGGCAGCGCGGCTGATGGCTCGTCCATAATGATTACTTTTGCATGCGAAGAAACAGCTTTGGCGATCTCAATTAGTTGCTGCTCACGTACTCCGAGTTCGGAAACGAGGGTGTCCACAGAAAAGGAAGCGCCAAGCTCTGCGAGTACTTTTTGTGCGTCAAGACGCATTTTCTTCCAGTCGATCCACCCGGAACGCCTCCTGTATTCTTCTCGGTCCAGATAAATATTTTCGGCAACAGTCAGATTCTGAAACAGATTAAACTCTTGATGAATAATCGCAATTCCGGCATGAAGCGCGTCTTTTGAATTAGCAAACGCGACTTGCTTTCCCTCAAAGCGTATTTCACCACGATCGAGGGAATACACACCTGTGATGATTTTCATTAGAGTCGATTTGCCGGCACCGTTTTCTCCAACAATGCCCATAACCTCACCTGACAGAACATCGAGGTTCATCTTTTTCAGAACATGGTTCCCAGAAAAAGATTTTTCAATGTCGTGAAGCTCCAATATTGGCTGGGTTCCCATACATTTTCGTCCTTTCTGCAAAACTTAACACTTCGTTAAATGGCGCAACACCCGCCCGCGGCCCCATAATTGTTATGGCTCTTGCTGCTGCCGCGCTGGAAAATCTGGCGCAAGAAGTGAGATCGTACCCACGCATGATACAATACAGAAACGTGCTGTTAAATGTATCGCCGGCGCCAGTTGTATCAACTGCCTCAACACGATATGCCGGCATGTGGAGCGTCTGCGTTTGATTTGCAGCAATACATCCTTGAACACCTTTCGTAACCACAAGGTGTTCAGGACCGAGTGTCATGAGGTGCACGAGTGCATCTTCTTCGCTGCGTGACCCAGCGTATTTTTCGAGCGCAGCTCCATTAAAAAATACTGTCGTGCAAAATTTCATTGCTTGTTCTAGCTGCGCAGGTGTATCAAAGCTGTTCGCTTCAACGTCTATTGCAATTTTTACGCCGTTTGCCTGAAGTCTGGTTATGACTGATTCCCAACACTCCAATTCCATTAGATCCGGGATCGTCGTATATAAATACGCTGCATCATCCAGAACTTTCCACAGTTCGCGGCTTATTTTGATCTTTGGTCGAGTTACATCTGTAACGAAAATGGTTCTTTCTCCATGTTCTAGAAAAATCAAGCACTTGGTATCAGAAATGTTGTGGATAATTTGAACGAAACTATCGTCTATATGATACCGCTTCAGATCTTTTCTGATTTGGTCGGTGCTGTCTGTATCGGGAAGCTCGTCAAGCAAGTAAGCATGAACTCCGTATCCCGCCAATACGCTGGCGGCATTCGCGATCATTCCTCCAACCTGCCTGTTCAGCGGAAGAACGAATTTCTTCTCGCCCATCTTCGGCCATGCATCAAGCTGATAGTACTCATCGATACAGACCCGACCGAGGGCTACGATATGTCCATCTTTCATCTTGCACATTCATGGATCCGCGTTGCCAGCGCCCGCATATCAAAATGGTTTACAGCATCAATCAGGGTCAAATCGTTTTCGCTCAATCCGTTCATGCCATTCAATGCCCCCATCATTGCACCGATCATGGTAGCTGTGGTGTCCGTATCGTAACCAACATTGACACCAGCGCAAATAGCGTCCATGGTGTTTCCCTTTGCTGCAACAGCAAGACCGAACGCTGCGGGAACCGCTTCATAGACCATCAATCCGCTGCCGATGTAGTCCGCAATTTCATTAATTGCAGCGTCCAGACTATCCGACCGCAAAGCAAGTTCCACAGCAAGCTGAATTCGTTTTTCAACTGATGGTCCAGCTAACACGATCCCTTTTTCAGAGCCGATTTCATTTCCTTTTCTAGCCCCATATAGCCCTGCCTGAACAAGTCCGTATAGGTTTGCATCAGGCATAAGCGCGTAACTCACAGCGGCAGCAACTGCGCAAGCACCTGCAATGGACAAATTGTTTGCGTGGGTCGGAAGGCAGATCGTAACCGCATTGGAGATTGCTTCATCCAGCTTTCCCGGGCTAAAGAGTGCAACCGGCCCGATCTTCATTGCAGAACCATTTGTCGCCTTGCTGCAATCGTATGCGAGGAAAGGATATGTGGGCGTCGTTTCCACGCCGAGCAATTTATTTACAGCTGCTTTTGTTGAGGGGCCTGCATATTTTCCAAAGTAGGCATCACACGCTGCCCAGCGAAGAAGACTGTTAATAGCGACTTGGTCATCGACTAAACCATTATTGTCACAGATTGTTTGCGCTGTAAAATACGCCAGACTAAAGTCGTCGGTGACAAACCCTCTTACCGCCCCTCGGGCGAATGTGTCATCCGGGGGAGCCAGGATCTCTGTAACATACCCGCCGAATCGCTCTTCGATCTGTTTTCTTGTTCGCATCTCCGTTGCTGCTCCCATGGTGTCACCGATCGCAGCAGCAAGCAGGCTGCCAAGAATTTTAGCGTTGTCCATAATATTCCTCCATCTTGTATTTATAGGCTGATGGTTCTTACCTTCAGTCCATATATATCGCTGCGTTTATAATTGTCGCAGTATTCAAGGCGCACACCATTGATCGTTATTGTCGTCCGTTTGACGTAAAGCAATGGATCCAGGTATTCAATGTTGAACCATTCTGCAAGCTGGTTGTCTGCAAGAACTGCGTGAATTTCTTCGTCGGCGCACTTAAATTGTATTCCGCCTTTCTCTTGAAGGATTTTATATAGGGATGATGATTCACATTTTATCTGTGAAAAATCAATGTCTTTTACGAATTTGTATTGAAGATATGCATTTTCAACAGCAACGCACAACTGATTGATGTAGCGCAGTCGTTTGATATATAGCACTTCATCCGTTTCTGGTATGTGCAATGCTTCTGCCACATGCTTTGGCGGCAATAACACCTTCATTTCAAGGAGTTTCGAGTGCACCACATGTGCGTCGACAGCAGCATTTCGAGAAAGACCGCAAGACCGCTTGGCGCCATAAAAGTTACTGACGTTATCTGCGACAAATGTTCCCTTTCCTTTTTTAGACACCAATATCCCGCGCAACTTCAACTCGTTGAACGCCTCGCGAACGGTAACGCGACTCACTCCATAGGCATCAGCGAATTCTGTTTGTTTTGGCAGCATATCGCCTGGCCCGTATATTCCTTTCGCTATATCATTAAGGATCTGCTCCTTGATTTTCTTATAAATTGGCATATAGTCTTGATCTCGCATCATGGGTTGGCACCTCCAGATTCCATCCATATATGGCTATATGGCAAGTTAACTTCACATTTATTTTGTGCTGCAGTATTCATAAAAGCAATGTAAGCTATAGATTGTGAGTCAAATACGCCATATCTTTTCTCTAGTTTTCTCTTTATTTCTCGTTTTTTCTTTCAATATCGCGCAAAGCGGACTTTTTGCTCGATCATATTGCAAATCTACCGATTAGCAGCTTGCGTTCTTGGTAATATTCAATATCGCAATCGTGCAAATCAAACAAAAAGCAAACGAAAATTTCAACGTTTTCACAGTATCAGCACTTTTTATATGATTTTGCGTGAAATATTTTTTGAACCTACCTTTATGCGGCAGCCTTATCAAGATACTGTATTTCGTACTGAAGCAGTTCTATCTGCCGCATCATTTTCTGATAGTTTTCCAGCCGATCCAGCACTTCGTTCAGGTATTTGTTGCCCATTTGTTATCCCTCCTAAACCAAAATGCTGTCCGCCGGGTATGCGGCAGCATACAAAAAACAGATGCTGCAGCCGAGCGCTGCAACATCTGTTTTCTATTTTTTTATTGTAAGGATAACACAGATGCCTGCGACAAATCAAGTGCCGAGCGTGCGTGATTTTAGGCGATTGTGCGACAGAAGTGCGACATCGAATGCGTAATGCCTGCGTAGAATTCCGTCAACGTTTATGAAGCATGGTTTCTCTTTTTTCTTGCTCATGTTTGGTTCTCCTGAACGTTCATATACTAAGACACGGAACGTGCCGTTTTGCAACAAAAAATTTTGTGGGTATATTGTCACATCAAGCTAACATCTTTGCGACATTAGTTTTACTATAATAAAATTAATTTTTCAATACAATACTATTGCAAATCTAATATCTCGCACATTTTGATTTTAGAATAAGTATAATGTCAAAAAGCTGCGAAAGAAGGTGTGAGCTTGACGAAATTTGGTGAAATACTGATGCAGCTTCGTCAAGAGAAGCATCTTTCGCAAGCCGAACTGGGACATATCATCTATGTTTCCGGCGGAACGATTTCGAATTACGAAAAAGGCGTCCACTATCCAGATGTTGAAAAGCTGGTCAGGCTGGCAGACTACTTTAACGTTTCTATCGATTATCTTCTGGGCCGATCCATCTCAAAACTCTCGCCCGATGTGTTCGCGCAGACCGTTTCAGATGACACAACCGTTGGTGATATCGTTCAGTCGCTTCAGCGCTTGTCACCTGCCAGAAAGCGTGCTGCCTGCACCATGGTTGCGGATATGGAGGTAGCTTCCATGATTCATATTGCAGGAAAGAGGGAACGAACTTGATCCCGTTTTGCATTCTTGTAATCGAAGACGATGACGACCGCGAATTTATGGCTGCGCTGTTTATCCAATATCAGCGGCTTCTTTACAAAGAGATCCATGATATTCTGAAGAACCCATGGAATACGGAAGATGTCCTGCAGGCCACGTTGGTCAAGCTGATCGATAAGATCCCGGAACTCCGAAACAAGGAACAGCCGCAGCTGATCGGGTATATCAGCGTGACTGCGCGAAATACGGCCTATAATTTCTTGCGCTCACAAAAGAAAATTGCTCCTTTCTCTTTTGATGAGTATATGCAGCAGTCTGAGCCAATTGCTGAGCATCGTCAAATGGAAGAACTCCTGATTTCAAAAGAGGAGATTGATGAATTGGTGCGGCGCTGGCCGCAGCTTGATGCCAAGAGCAAGTATCTGTTAGAAGGAAAATACATACTCGGCAAAAGCGATGAGGTCATGGCCGAGGAACTATCCATAAAACCCGCCAGTGTCCGAATGGCGCTGACACGGGCAAGACAATGCGCATATCAGCTTCTTACGAAAGAGCAAACCCCGAGTCGTTCATGATGAACGGTTCGGGGTTTGTTGCATTTGGTCGGCTTTTGTGTCTGATATTTTGGGGATGGATTGTCTCTGAGCGCGGAATGGTCTGCATTGTCTACCTGCACAGAAAAACAGATTTTTCTTGTATAAACTGACAAATTGACTTCATCTGAAAAACGTGCTACTCTGGCATTAGGCAAACGGTTGCACGAATAAATATGTTGTATTCAGTTTCATTTTATCGTCGAAAGCAAATATTCTCGATATTTCATTGCTTTTATCGCTGCTTTTTCGCGAAAATTCAAGAAATATCGGGAAACCGTTTGCACGGAGGTGCAGGATGGCAGCAACGATCAAGGATGTGGCGCGGCTGGCGGGCGTTTCGCCGTCGACGGTTTCGCGCGTGCTCAATCAGAAGGGCGTCATTTCGGACGAGACGAAGCAGAAGATCGCGTCCGCGATGGAGCAGCTCAAATATGTTCCCAACGACATTGCGCGCAGCTTTGCCAACGGCTCGGCGCACGCGATCTCGCTGGTCATCGATATCTCGGACGGCACGGCCTACGCCAACAATTTCTTCAACAACACCGTCTTCGGCATCGAGACTGCTGCGCACCAGAACGACTATAACCTCATCATCACGAACGGCGCGGCAGCGTTTGGCGGCATTTCCTCCGTCGAGCGGCTGATTGCCGGGAAAAAGGTCGACGGCGTGGTGCTGCCGATCTCGCTCGTGACGGACGAGCTGCTGCGCAGGATCGAAGACTTGAGCGTGCCATGCGTGATCCTCGGCCGCTCGGAGGAGGTCGGCGCGGAGGCCAACTGGGTCGATATCAACAACGTGCAGGCTGGCCGCAGGGCCGTCAGGCTCCTGCTGGAGCGCGGATATAAAAAGATCGCCTTCCTTTCGGACGGCGACGGGGAGGTTTTCAATCAGGACCGCATCGCGGGCTACCGCCGCGAGCTTGCCGCGAATCATCTGTCCGTCCCGGACGGCTTCATTCTCCACGGGCTGCCGACGGTTGAGAGCGGCATGGACTGCGTCCGTGCGCTCCTGCAGGGCGACGACGCGCCCGACGCCGTCATCTGCAGCGACGACCGGCTGGCGCTCGGTGCGCTGCGGGCCGCGCATCAGTTGGGGCTGCGGGTACCGGAGCAGTTCGGCATCATCAGCTGCGACAACACGCCGCTGACGGAGCTGGCCGAGACGCCCATCACAAGCGTGGATGTTGACACGTTCGCGCTCGGCGTGCAGGCGGCGCAGATCCTGATCGAGCAGATCGAAGACCCGCAGACCAGCCTGCGGCAGATCCTGCTGTCGACGAAGCTCATCGAGCGTGCCTCGACGATGCGGGAAACACGAGAAGAAACGGAGGCGATCCACATTTGAATCAGGCGGCCATCATCCACCGGCCCACCTCGGACTACATCTACCCAAGCTCACGCAACACGCTGGAGCTCCAGCTCATCACGGCGCGGGCAGATGCGGACGAGGTCGAGCTCTGGTACTGGATGCGCTATGAGACGGATCCGGCGAAGATCCGGCGGCAGCGGCTGCACGTATCCCTACAGGACGCGCTGCACGACTACTACCGCACGACGGTCTGCACCGGCCAGATCGCGGCGTACACCCGGTACTGCTTCCACCTGAAAGCCGGGACGGACGAGCTGTGGCTCGGCGCGAACGGCCTGCAGGACACGGAGCCACACATGAACGGGAATTTCTTCGAATTCCTCTGGCCGAACCCGACGGACGGCTTTTCCGCGCCCGCGTGGCGGAGTCGGCAGGTGTACTATCAGATCTTCCCGGAGCGGTTCAAGAACGGAGATCCCTCCCTCACCCCGCCGAGTGCGGAAGGCTGGGGTTCTGCGCCGACGCGAGAGAATTTCATGGGCGGTGATCTGGCGGGCATTACGCAGCAGCTCGACTATATCCAGTCGCTCGGCGTGACGTGTCTGTATCTGACGCCCATCTTCCGCGCACCGTCGAACCACAAGTACGACACGGCCGATTATTTCGAGATCGACCCGGCCTTCGGCACGAAGGACGATCTGCGGCGGCTGGTCGACGGTGTCCACGCGCGCGGGATGCGCATCCTCCTCGACGGCGTATTCAACCACTGCGGCTACTGGTGGGACAAATTTCAGGACGTTGTCAAAAACGGCGAAGCGTCGCCGTATCGCAGCTGGTTCTTTATCCACAGCTATCCCGTCGACGCGGAGCAGCAGAATTACGACTGCGTCGGGCATTACAAATGGATGCCGAAGCTGAACCTTGCAAACCCGGACGCGCGGGACTATTTCCTCTCCGTTGGCCGGTACTGGTTGGAGGAATTCGGCATCGACGGCTGGCGGCTGGATGTGGCGGACGAGCTGCCGACCGCATTTCTGGAAGCCTTCGCCGCGGCGATGCGCGCGTGCAAGCCCGACTGCATCCTGCTCGGTGAAACATGGGGCGACGCCGGGCGGCTCGTAAGCGCGAACCGGCTCGACAGCGCGATGAATTATCTCTTCCGCGACGCAGCGGCCGCGTGGCTGGCGAAGGACGCGCTTTCCGCGTCGGAATTCGGCTGCCGCCTCAACCGGGCGCTGGCCCTGTACCCCAGCGAAACGAACCTTCGGATGTACAACCTGCTGGACAGCCACGACACGGCGCGTTTCCTCTATGAAGCGGGCGGCGACAAGGCAAGGCTGCGGCTGGCCGCAGCGCTGCAAATGACGTTCCCCGGCTCCCCGGCGATCTTCTACGGCGACGAGGTCGGCCTGAGCGGCCCGA
>ULSK01000524.1_pt1 | contig 12939 bp, 10 predicted proteins | sample 1956311 | NCBI WGS metagenome assembly ULSK01 (sample SAMEA4835706, study PRJEB28245) | human gut metagenome | biome: gut microbiome; material: fecal sample | place: Denmark | collected 2008 | reverse complement strand
CAGACGTGTAAGAGACAGTCGCGTAAGCGTCCACAACATCGCACGCCCATGCAAAGCCTTGATTGCACGCCGCCATACGATGGCGACACTCAGCCATTGGGCTATCATCAAGGCAAGAGCAACAGCTCCCACATAGACATTGAAGTCACTGAGTACCACCGCTGCAACCGCCAAAGCCAAAGATGCAATACGCATCCATGCGCCCGCAGCCATCAGACGGCGTGAACATTTTGGCAACCTTGTGCCGGTAAATTGGTGGCATCGACGCTGCCGATTGTAAAAGCGGCACGGGGCAATGTCGACTATCGACGGCATCGAGTCATGCGTCAGCACCACGGCTACTTTCCCGGGATTTTGCGAAACCAATTCGTAGACGAGCAAATCATCGTCCCCGGTGTGCAAATTCAGCGAATGCGAGAATCCTTTATTATCGAAAAAGGCCTGTCGCGTATACGCCAGATTGTATTCAGTACCGCGATAGGACTTCCCGGCAACGGCGGCAGTCAGCCAAGTGACGGCATCCGCCTTGGCATTGAACATTCGGCGGCGACGTCCGGCCTTGCCATCTTTATCCGAAGGCACATACGCATACCCTATTGCGACAACAGCACCCGAACCGAAAGGCCGAGCCATTTCGTAGAGCCATCGATCACTGTCTATGGATACGGCGGCAGTAGTGTGAACCACCACGTCATATCGCGCGGCCTTCATACCAAGCGTCAATGCCAGCTTCTTGCGGCTGACATTGCGAGCATCGTCCGGAGTGTAAGTCATGTAGATATTAGGACATGCGCGACGGAACTCGCCAACCACAGCGCTGCACTCGGATGACTGGCCATCCGTAACCACAATTACCTCAAATGGCGATGGGTAGTCCTGAGTCGTCACTTGCTGTAATACGCGGCGCAAACTATTCTCTCCGGCCGAGCAGTATATTACCACCGAGACCGCCGGCAGGGATTCTTCGCGCGTGGCTTCTTCAGAAACATTCTCGGCATTTGCCACATTTACGGCATGAGTCACCCGACGAATGCGCCACAAGTACACCGGCCACAACAGCACATAAAGCACTGCAACAGCAGCTATTAATAATATTACAGAGAGAGATATGTCAAGACTCAGATTCATATCCGCGCGACTATTTTTAGGGATATTGTTTTGATATAAGAACGCGGCCCGGTAGTGCCGCAGAACATAAGTACAAAGATAGCAAATTATCCGCAATCGGCCACCTCGCACCGCCAAAATCAACATAAAAAAAAGCGAGAGGACACAGCCGACGGCTGCATCCTCTTACCATAAGAGTTTGGTGCGGACTCCGAGCCTTATGCTTCGGGCAGGGGTTCCACGTTGATGTAACGACGGCCTTCCTTACCGGTGGAGAATACCACTGTGCCGTCAATGAGTGCGTAGATTGTGTGGTCGCGACCCAGGCCGACATTTTTGCCGGGATGGTGCACGGTACCGCGCTGGCGCTTGATGATGTTACCGGCCTTGCATGCCTGACCGCCAAATATTTTCACGCCGAGACGCTTGCTTTCTGATTCACGGCCGTTCTTCGAACTGCCGACACCTTTTTTATGTGCCATGTGTCTGTGAAATTTTAAGTTTGATTAAGCGACTACGTCTTTGATGACTACCTTGGTGAAGTACTGGCGATGGCCGTTCTTTACGCGATAGCCTTTGCGACGTTTTTTCTTGAACACGATGACCTTTTCGCCCTTTACGAGGGGCTCGGCCACTTCGCATACTACTTTTGCTCCTTCAACTGTGGGAGCACCGACTTTCACGTCACCGTCGGCGTCGATAAGCAGCACCTTGTCAAAATCGATGCTGTCACCTTCTTTGACATCTGTGCCGAGGAAGTGAACGTAGAGGAACTTGCCGGCTTCTGCCTTGAACTGCTGTCCCTGAATTTCTACGATAGCGTACATTTAGTTTTGATCTGTATATTAAATTAACCGCGGGGGCGTGCCGACGCTGCGACATCTTGCTCTGCCCTTGAGCGAAATTGCCCACAAAGGTACGACTTTTTATCCACCCGACCAAAATTTTTACAATCTATTTTTTTATGTAGAGTCAAGAAATTTAACTCAATCGCCAATTAGACATTGCGAATATGGAAATAGTTTTATACCTTTGCGCTCCCCCTTTCCCCAGATTTAAGCATATCCTATTGACAGGCTTAACGCCCGACTTCACAACAATGAATAATAGCTACAACTTTGATAATGTGGTGGATCGACACGATACTTGCGCCACCAAGATAGAAGAAATGGACCGCAAATTCGGCCGCCACGACCTATTGCCTTTTTGGATCGCCGACATGGATTTTGAGGCTTGTCCATGCATCATTGATGCATTGCGCCGACGTCTCGACCATGCCGTACTGGGATACACATCCGCTCCCGCCGATTTTTGGAATAGTATCATTTCGTGGCTCGATAGACGTCACGGATGGCATGTTCAGGCCGATGAAATAACATTCATGCCCGGACTGAAGAAAGCTCTGAGCCTGTGCATCAATTATTTCAGCCGTCCCGGAGACGGCATCTTGATTCAGCCGCCTGTGTACCACTCGTTCCGCAGCGTCATAGAGGGCAACGGCCGACGCGTGGTTGCCAATCCCCTGAAGCTTGACAGCCGAGGCAACTATATCATGGACTTCGACAACCTCGAGGACGTCATAGCAAGCCAACGACCGGCTATGATGATTATCTGCAATCCGCACAATCCCATAGGTTTGCAATGGGACAAGGCATCCTTGTCCCGCGTGGCATCGATATGCCGCACCCAAGGCATTATACTCGTGTCCGATGAGATATACGGAGACATGATGCTCCATGGAACCAAGCACATACCCACAGCCGACGTCTCAGACTATGCCCGAGATATTACAGTGACGCTTGGCGCGCCTTCCAAGACCTTCAATATTCCCGGCATCGTAAGCGCCTGGGCCGTGGTCAAATCCCCGAAACTGCGTGAGCCATTTTTCGACTGGCTGTCTGCAAGCGAATTCAACACGCCGCCCATAGCAGCGATAGTTGCGACACAGGCCGCCTACGACCTCGGCGAAGCATGGCTTGACCAAGTCTTGGAGTACCTACAAGACAACATCGACTTTGCCGAACAATTCCTATCCGAAAGAGTTCCAAACGTGTCCATGCACCGACCGGATGCATCGTTCACCATTTGGCTTGATTTTCGCAAATTGGGCATGACCCAAGAAGACTTGGTCAAAATGCTGATATGCAACGGGCATTTGGCACTCAGCGACGGCATATCTTTTGGCGTGGAAGGCCATGGTTTTATGCGCATGAATGTGGGCGTACCGCGTCTGGTCCTTACCGAGGGGCTGAAACGTTTGGAGCAGTCTGTCAAGACGTGCGGACAAAACTCCAGCTACTCCGCAGACGTCCACTCATCGATACCTTTTGTCACAATGCAAGGTTTAGGCAACAAATTCGTGGTTATCAACTGCTTTGACCGACAAATCAGCAATCTGTCATCACTCGCCGTCGAGATGAGCCACCGACATACAGGCCTCGACACCGATGGCATCATCGCCATACTGCCAAGTCACAAAGCCGACTGCCGCATGCGAATTTTCAACGCCGACGGTACAGAAGCCCAGATGTGTGGCAACGGCATCCGCTGCGTAGCCAAATATGTGTCCGACAATCATATCACGAAAGCCGACCATCTTACAATCGAAACACTCAGCGGCATCAAGTCGCTGCAACTGCATACGGCTCCTGACGGACTTGTCGAATCCGTGACCGTAGACATGGGGCTGCCCATGACCACGCCATCCGACATACCGGTGAATTTCGATGCAGACGCTATGCTTGACACCCCTATCGACGTCGCCGGAAAGCGAGTGAAAGTCACCGCCGTATCCATGGGCAATCCACACGGCGTAGTCTTTGTCGACAGCTTCACGGACGAGATGGTGCACACACTCGGCCCGGAATTGGAGAAGCACGAGATTTGGCCCGAACGTGCCAATATCGAATTTGCCCGAACAGATGACAAAAACACTCTTTCGGTCCGCGCATGGGAACGCGGCGTAGGCGAGACAATGGCTTGCGGTACAGGAGCATGTGCCGCCGCGACGGCTGCCGTACTGACAGGGCGTGCCGACTGGCCGATAACAGTGCGACTTCTCGGCGGTAACATGCTAATCGACCGAGACAAAGCCACGGGACACATCTTAATGACCGGACCGGCAGCCACCCTTCATTCGGGAACGTATTACGCCAACCATAAATGCTGAATCAAAAACACGGGTACGCACATGCAAGCCGGCGTCCACATCAAGCCGCCGACCGACACATCCTATCGGTCCGACATATAGCTCTTATCACAAAAAATTAGTACCTTTGCATACTTTACTTAAGTACGCGCGCGACCCGGCGTGGCCGCGATGACGACATCCAAATCCGTCACGACTCAACACAACGGCCGTAACGGCTTGATTATTGTGTATATAAATTCATCAGACAATATATGTTTGGACTATTTTCCAAGAAAAAAAAGGAAACCCTCGACAAGGGTCTCGAAAAGACAAAAACCGGGCTCTTAGACAAAATCAAACGAGCAATAGCCGGACGCAGCACCATTGACGAAGACTTTCTCGACGAACTCGAGTACATCTTTATCAGCAGCGATATCGGTCCGGAAACTTCGCTGAAAATCATCGACCGGCTCAAAGACCGCGTTGCACGCGACAGGTACATGGGTCCGGACGAACTCTACAAGATTCTTTACGAAGAGGTTTCAGCCTTACTAACCAAGGACGAAACCAAGTCCTCAAACCTTGGCGACTTTGAAGTCCCGGCGGACAAGCGCCCATATGTCATCATGGTTGTCGGCGTAAACGGCGTAGGCAAAACCACGACCATCGGGAAATTGGCTCACCTGTACAAACGCGCAGGGAACAAGGTGATGCTCGGTGCCGCCGACACCTTCCGTGCCGCAGCCATCGAGCAGCTCGAGGTATGGGCACAGCGAGCCGATGTCCCCATCATAAAACAGCACATCAATGCAGATCCGGCGGCCGTGGCCTTTGACACACTTTCTTCTGCCGTGGCACAGCAAGCGGACGTAGTGCTTATTGACACAGCCGGACGACTGCACAACAAGAGCGCGTTAATGGAGGAATTATCCAAAATAAAACGCGTGATGCAACGCGTAATACCCGATGCGCCCCACGAAGTATTGCTTGTATTGGACGGCAGTACAGGGCAGAACGCCTTCGAACAAGCACGGCAATTTGCCGCAGCCACGCAAGTCACCGAACTTGCCGTAACAAAACTGGACGGCACAGCCAAGGGCGGCGTCATCATCGGCATAAGCGATGAGTTGCAAGTTCCTGTAAAATACATCGGCCTGGGCGAAGGCATAGACGATTTACAGGTGTTTGACCGCCAAGAATTTGTACGTTCATTGTTCGATAACGGGCCGGTCAAGGACTGACCTTCTTGGAATACGATATAGACATGGAGCAAAAGAGAGTGTCCATCATCACTATGGGTTGTTCCAAAAATCTTGTGGACAGCGAGAGGGTAATGCGTATGCTTAGCGATGCCGGATTTTCGGTGGACCACGACAGCGATGACATCAACGGAGCCGATGAAGTCATAATCAATACATGCGGCTTTATAGGCGATGCCAAGGAAGAATCCATAAATATGATTTTGGAGTGTGCCAAGGCACGTACCTCGGGACGTATAGGCGGGCTTACCGTCATGGGATGTCTGTCGCAGCGCTACCGCGACGAATTGGCAGCTGAAATTCCGGAAGTAGATCGCTGGTATGGCAAATTCGACTGGGTAGACGTCGCTCGCGACTTGGCACACGCGCATCCGTCGTCCGCACTTTGGGAGAGAATACTCACTACCCCGCCCCACCATGCCTACATAAAAATCAGCGAAGGGTGCAATCGCTTTTGCGCCTTTTGCGCCATTCCTCTGATTACAGGTCGGCATCACTCTCGTCCGGCCGATGAAATTGTTTCTGAAGTACAGACATTGGCACGCAGCGGCGTGCGCGAGTTCAATATCATAGCACAGGACCTGAGCAGTTACGGCCAAGATCTGGGGCTGAAAGGAGCATTAGCTTCACTATTAGAGCGACTGGCTGCCATTGAAGGCGTACATTGGTTACGTCTACATTATGCCTACCCCGCCGATTTCCCCTACGAGATTTTACCGGTTATGGCGACACACGACAACATCTGCAAGTATCTCGACATAGCACTACAACACAGCAGCGATAAGGTTCTCGCAAACATGAGACGACACATCACTCGTGCCGAAACAGTGGAACTGCTTGCACGCATACGCCGTGAAGTTCCGGGCATACACATCCGCACCACTCTTATGGTCGGTTTTCCCGGCGAAGGCGAGGCCGAATTCGAAGATTTGCTGGATTTTGTGCGCGAGCAACGCTTCGAACGCATGGGCGCCTTCACCTACTGCGAAGAGGAAGGCACTTATGGTGCCACTCATTACCGGGACAACATTCCCGAACAGGAGAAACAACGACGCCTTGACATCTTGATGGAAGAACAACAGGAGATTTCGGCCGAAACAAACCTCGCCAAAGTCGGGCAAACATTCGAGGTTGTGGTTGATAGCATCGGGGACGAATATGTCACCTGCCGCAGCCAATGGGATTCGCCTGAAGTAGACCCGGAAATTCTGATTCCACGCACAGCCGTACCGGCAGATATACATCCGGGGATGTTTGTCAATGTAACTATTACCGAGGCCCTACCCTACGACCTAATAGGTGTTTTAGCATGACTTTTTCAATGGCAGAAAACCAACCGCACAATTTGCATGGCCGTGCATACAAAAACATAGTCCCTGCTATGCGCCATGCATTAAGCTCAGGATTACGAGCAGCCATATACAGTATCCCGAGGTCTAAAAGTCTGCGCTGGATCTGCGGAGACGAGCCGCGACTTAGTATACGTCGCCTTGTCGCCGTAGATTTTGCCCGTCCTTATTCGTCAGGCATTGCAATATACGACGGGCTCACCCCTGATGAGGCGCTACGAGCCACAGGCACAGCAAAGACGACCGCGACTATATGCACCGACAGCACCGATGAAGCACTCTACATGGCCGACATTGAGAGCTTAAAGTGCATAGTAGCCCGGAGCAATGGTAAAGCCGTATTATCCCGTATCATTTGCGGACAATCACAGGCACTTGCCAAGGACACCGTGGCCGTGGCGCTGGATTACTTCAAGAACACACCCAACAACTTCAACATACTGCTGCACACACCCGAGACCGGGACATGGATAGTCTCAACACCCGAACGTTTGCTGGACATGAAATTAGATTCCGGCAGAATATCGACGATGGCCTTAGCCGGCACAATGCCGACCCCGGCTGACGGGTTGTGTCAATGGGACATCAAAAACATCCGCGAACAGGCTATAGTCTCAGACGAAATCATCCGCCAGCTCAATAAGGCACACGTACAGAACATCCGGAATTACACCTGCAATGTAGCCAGCGGCGCCGTAACTCATATATGCACACACATATACGGCACGACCGCTTCACCCAATGCCTATCGCGAGCTATTGGACATTCTAAGCCCGACTCCGGCACTCGGCGGATGGCCGCGCCACACCGCCCTGCAACTCATCCGTAAGTTTGAAAAACATCCGCGACAACTATACGGCGGATATATCTCCATAGAGGACGACAAGACGGCACAAGCATTTGTGACTTTACGGTGCGCCCATACCGACAACCAAGGCCGGTACTGCATATATACCGGCAGCGGAATTCTATCGAATTCGGACGCAGAATCCGAACGAAACGAAACGGCATTGAAGGCCTCGGGCCTTCTGCGCTCTATCCTCAACAGCATTTGACCAAATGGATAACGAAAAAGACACACAACAAAACCAAGACAGGCCAAACAAGCCCGCGCCGTCGCGTGCATTGGCCATACTTGCACTGGCCGTCGCCATCATAGCGGCATTATCGATATGTCCATGGGGCAAGTGGACCGACAATTACATCAAGGACTTCAACCTCCTTGCAGACATCACCGACAGCGGCGAAACCAAGGCAACGGCAGAAGAACCCATAGACCCCGAATTGGAAAACGCACTTACCGAGACAGAGTACGAAAAGGTCACGAGCGATACAATCACAACACCCAAGGGGTCAAACAGTTCGGCCGTTGCATTGACCATACCCGACTCGGCACACGTCCGGGCAGCCATGCCTATCCCGCGCAATGCGGCCGGTGATGTACTCATCGAAGATTACACAAAAGCCAATACGGGAATGCAGAGATTGCGCTTTGCTTTAGCAACCGGCAGACAGGCACGCATAGCCGTCATCGGCGACAGCTACATCGAAGGAGATATCCTAACTGGAGACCTGCGCCGCGACTTACGCAAAGTATACGGCGGCGCCGGCGTCGGATATATGTACATGCAAAGCGAGATACCCGGATTTCGCCGCACGGTGCGACAGACTTGCTCAGGATGGAAACAAATGGACATACGCAAAAACGCTAAAGACGCCTACCGCTCGCTATCGGGCGAATACTTTATCAGCACATCCAAGTCGCAAACAACTTTCAAGGCCGCCAAAGGCGAAGCGGGATGGTCGCGCACCCGCCTATTATGCATAGCACCGGAAGGAGGCAGCATCACAATATCCACCGACTCCGAAACAAGCACCCACACATTGGCAGCATCGCCCAACGTACAATGCATTCAGGTGGAAGGAACTACCAAGAAGGCTTCCATCTCGACTACTACACCTGGCATCGTGGTATTGGGAGCATATCTCGACGGCGCCAACGGCATAGCTGTCGACTGCATGTCCCTGCGAGGCAATTCGGGCGTGGCCAACCGCAAAACCAACATCGAACTTGCAGCGCAAATGCGACAATACGTTGACTATGATTTAATAATCATCGAATACGGCATCAACGCATTGACTTCCAAGCAGAAGTCTTATGGTGGGTACTCCAAACTGATGGTTTCGCTGATACAACGCCTGCGTGCCTGCTACCCCAATGCAGACATCATGATCATGGGCATCGGCGACCGAGGACAAAAATTAGGCACACAAGTCAAGTCCATGCCTACGGCACAAGCCATGGTGGACGCCCAACGCGATGCCGCACGCTTTGGATGCGCATTGTTCTGGGACACTCGCGCAGCTATGGGCGGCGATAATGCCGTCATCGAATGGCGCGATGCCGGCGAAATAAACCCGGACTACATACACCTCAACGCCAAGGGAGGCAGCCGACTGGCAATACTACTATACAACGCTATCATTGCCGCTCTCAAATGATTGTGCGTGTCCTCATATTAGCATTGTCATTGACAGCCCTTGCAACCGGGACTACGACCATGTACGCAGTCTCAACCGAGGAACTTGCGACATCGCCTGATACAACGGACGCGGACGTCCGCGCCAATCCGGTATTCGGCGAGGATCGTGAAGACGGCTCGAAATCTCGCCGATACGCATTTATCCATTACAATGCCAACAGAATACATCTCAACGGCGCCGACTGGTCGGGGCTGCAGCAGGTTTTGAAAGAAGCGGCAGCCGGACACGCTACCCTTGACATCGTACATATCGGAGACTCACACATACAGGCCGAAGGCAACACATCGCGCGTACGGCGCCATCTCCAACATCGATATGGCAGCGCCGGTCGCGGACTAATTATCCCATTCCGTCTCGCAGGTACAAACCAACCCACCGACTATCGCATCACATCATCAGCGTCTTTCACTTCGGCCAAACTCATGCGCATGCCGTGGCCCACGACAATGGGATTTACGGGAATATCACTGGCCATGCCCGCTTCCACGGTATCCTTTGATATTTCAAATGCACAGCCTTTTGACGCAATCGCTGTATATGGACGCGGCGAAATTTCCATCTCGGAAGTCACTGTGGGCTCGGCGAAAGTCGCATTTGACGAAATAGATGGCAACAACGCCACACTTGCCGTGCTCGACCACGCAGTATCGGCATGCACAATCACGATAGACGCCCCAGGCGGCAACATCTACGGCTTTGAATTGAGACGCGATGACCACGGCATCCGATACCACGCAATAGGCAATAATGGAGCGACATTCTCACAATACAACAGCATAGGCGGATTTGGAGCCTCGCTGCGACAACTTGCCCCGGATTTGGTTATAGTCAGCCTTGGCACAAACGAAGCGTTCGGGAAAATATCAGACGAAGCATTCACAAGGCAAATCGATGCACTTGTATCAGACATAAACACGCACAACCCCGGCGTGCACATATTGCTGACAACTCCATCCGAATGCCAGCGCACCGTCTACACTACCGTACGCACACGGCGCAAGCGCCGCAAACGCGCCAAGATAAGGCGAGTGCGGTCATTCGCCGTCAACAGCAACATCGCACGCCTGCGCTCGGCTATACTCCGATACGGCGAACAACACCATATCGCTACCTGGGACTGGTATGATGTCGCCGGAGGCAACGGATCCTCGACACTTTGGCTATCAGCGCACCTGCTCGGAGGCGACCGCATCCACCGCACATGGGCCGGATACCACCTTGAAGGCGATTTGCTCGCCGAAGCTTTGGACGCGGCTCTTACAGGCAAAGCCGTTGCCAAAATCCCGGCATCTGCCATCACCGCCGAACCGCACAACAACGAAGGGCAGTCAACAGCCCCAAAATCAGAGGCTTCGACATCGGAGACAAAACGCACCCCTAAAGCCAAGAAATCACGCTCCCCGAAGAAAAAATACAAAAGCACCAAGTCTTCCAAAAAACGAAACAAAGGAAGGCGCAGACGACGTCGCTGACACCTCACGGCTCGTAGCGCATCCACAATTTAGACAATGGAAAATATAGCCCAATTGATAGACACTGAAGCACTGACAAGCGCACTGCTGTACGACAGCCACAATCCGCTGTTGTTCAACACTTGCGCCTTCATGCTCATCTTCTTGCTGTTCCTTGCCATATACCGTATGATGCGCCGACACCATACAGTCAAGATGGTATTTGTCATCCTCTTCTCTCTATACTTCTATTACAAGAACAGCGCCGAATGCTGCTTCATCCTCATGGGCGTATGCGTAAGCGACTACCTCCTCGGGCGATGGATGGGCTGCGCCGGTCAAAGATGGGTCAAACGCTCCATTGTAGCCATAAACGTGATTGTAAATGTGGGTATGCTCGTGTACTTCAAGTACTTCAATCTACTCTACGAAACAATTGCAAATATCATTGGAACACATTTTGACGCGCTCGACATCATACTCCCTGCCGGCATATCATTCTTCACATTCAGGTCAATATCCTACATTGTAGACATCTACCGCGGCAAGATGACCCCGGTACACAACTTCCTCGATTACGCGTTCTTCCTCACATTTTTCCCGCCGCTTCTTGCCGGTCCCGTAGTACGCGCACGCGACCTTATACCCCAAATACAGGCCCGTGCAGAAGCCACACGTGTTATGGTCGGCGAAGGCTTTTTCCTCATCATGACAGGCCTCGTCAAAAAAGTCATCATTGCAGACTATATCAGCGGAAATTTTGTAGACAGAATATTCGAAAATCCGTCCCTGTACTCAGGCATAGAGAACATATTCGGGACCATCGGATTTACCATACAATTATATTGCGACTTCTCGGGATACAGCGACATGGCAATAGGCATTGCCCTCCTTCTGGGATACCGTTTCAAAGACAACTTCAACTCACCACTCAAATCACAAAGCCCCACCGAATTTTGGCGCAGATGGCACATCTCACTCTCCACATGGCTGCGCGACTACATATACATACCTTTGGGCGGTAACAGATGCAGCCAAATACGTATGTATACCAACCTAATGCTCACTATGGTTATCGGAGGTTTATGGCACGGTGCATCGTGGATGTATATCATATGGGGAGCCTACCACGGCGCACTATTGGCCATACACAAGCTACTGCACAAAATATGGCACACCCCACAATGGATCAAAAACTCAATGCCTGCCATAGCCTTCAACATCACACTCACATTTGTGCTTGTCGTAATAGGTTTTGCCGTTTTCCGCGCACCATCCATGGAAACCCTTGGCGACATGCTTAATCAAATAACCGAAAGCCCCCATTGGGACATGCTACCACAAATCGTAAACGCATACCCATTAGTATTTATTGCCATCATTACAGGCCTACTGCTTCACATGAGTCCTCACGCATGGACAATACACCTACAGCAAACATACGCTGCATGTCCGGCCGTACTGCAAGCCATAATCCTCGCAGCCGTCATCTTTGCCGTCATACAAACACGTTCTGCCGATCTTGTACCCTTCGTATACCTCCAATACTGACACAACCGACTACACATTCCCTGCCGCCAATTCCCATTCCATACACTCATTCCTGCCTTTATTATACTATCTCTGTACGTCTACTCAAAGATATCCGCACTCAGAGCCCTCAGAGTGTCCAAGTTCTCGTATCTCGCCCGGCCATGCCATAATTCCCATCGTTTCCACATCGCTCGCATCTCATCCATCACCGGCACTTCCACATCGCGCACGGCGCCCCCATCATTTCCTTAGCTCCCATAGCTCCAACATCACCATATACGCCCCCATAGAACACCTCAACCACTCGCGCCGGTCCCCACCCGTCACTAAAGTCCTTAAAGGCCCTAAGGTCCTTAAAGTCCTTATCCGCGCCTATCGTCTCCGGGCGCAGCCCGGATTTCAGATTCCGGATTCCGCCCATAGCTCCAACATCATTCCCATAGCTCCCTTAGCTCCCACAGCACTCCGACTATCCGCAGGCAATGCCCGGGCGCAGCCCAATTCGACATTCGACATTATAATGGCATTCCGGATTCGACATTATAAAATGAGTCCGGGCGGCATCC
>ULSK01044123.1_pt1 | contig 13084 bp, 10 predicted proteins | sample 1956311 | NCBI WGS metagenome assembly ULSK01 (sample SAMEA4835706, study PRJEB28245) | human gut metagenome | biome: gut microbiome; material: fecal sample | place: Denmark | collected 2008 | reverse complement strand
GGCGTCCGCAGCCGCGCCGGAAAACCATTCTCTGGAACAGACATTATCCGCATGGTGCGGAATCCCATGAATAAAGGCACCGTAGTCATGAACAAGAAGCATTACGATTTTAACACCGGAAAAACGCTCCCTACACCGCCGGGCGGGCAGTACGTCTATGCGGGGAAAATTCCTGCTATCGTCTCTGAAGAGCTCTGGATAGCGGCAAATCGGGCGGCTGACGAGCGTCTCTGCCGCAAAAAGGTGGGCAAATCTGTTCAGACTTGACTGGGTAATCCTGTCCATCCTGATCCTCTGCCTCGTTGCGGCAGGATTGTACGGCATCTTGGGCTGGCTGGAAAAAAACTACACAAAACGCCGAAATTCGGGAAAGTAGGTGATTTGACTTGCAAAGGAAGGTTGGATGCTTGTATAATAATGCATGATAATTTAAAAACTTACAGGAAAAGAGGAATGAAAATGGCACAGTTATGGGGCGGACGGTTCACAAAAGAGACCGACAAGTTAGTGTATAATTTTAATGCATCCATCAGCTTTGATCAGAAATTCTATAAACAGGACATCAAAGGCAGCATGGCACATGTAAAGATGCTGGCAAAACAGGGCATCCTGACAGAAGAGGAGAGAGACCAGATTCTTGCAGGACTGGAGGGGATTCTTGCCGATGTAGAGAGCGGAAAACTGGAAATCACCAGCGAATATGAGGATATCCACAGCTTCGTGGAGGCAAACCTGATCGACCGCATCGGAGACGCCGGAAAGAAGCTGCACACCGGAAGAAGCCGCAATGACCAGGTAGCCCTCGATATGAAACTTTATGTCCGCGATGAGATCACCGAGATTGATGCACTCGTCAAAGAGGTGCTGGTAACACTCGAAAAAATCATGGAAGAAAACATTCACACCTATATGCCGGGATTCACCCATCTGCAGAAAGCACAGCCGATCACACTGGCACATCACATGGGCGCATATTTTGAAATGTTCCGCCGCGACAGAGGCCGCCTTGCAGACATCTACAAGAGAATGAATTACTGTCCGCTCGGTTCCGGTGCGCTGGCTGGAACGACGTATCCGTTGGACCGCGCTTACACAGCAGAGCTGCTCGGCTTTGACGGCCCGACCTTAAACAGCATGGATTCCGTATCCGACCGTGACTATGTCATTGAGCTCCTCAGTGCTCTTTCTACGATTATGATGCATCTTTCCCGCTTCTCCGAGGAGATCATCATCTGGAATACCAATGAGTATCAGTTTGTGGACATCGACGACGCATACAGCACCGGAAGCAGTATCATGCCGCAGAAAAAGAATCCGGATATCGCAGAGCTTGTTCGAGGAAAAACAGGCCGCGTTTACGCAGCTCTGATGTCAATGCTCACCACTATGAAGGGAATCCCGCTGGCGTACAACAAAGATATGCAGGAGGATAAAGAGCTGACCTTCGATGCCATCGACACCGTAAAAGGATGCCTGGCTCTGTTCAATGGCATGCTTTCTACCATGCGCTTCAAAAAAGACCGCATGGAGAACAGTGCAAAGAACGGTTTCACGAATGCAACGGACGCAGCTGATTACCTTGTTGGAAAAGGCGTTCCGTTCCGCGATGCACATGGCATTGTCGGCCGTCTCGTTCTGTACTGCATTGACAAAGGAATCTCCCTTGATGATATGAAACTCGAAGAGTACAAAGCGATCAGCCCGGTATTCGAAGATGACATTTACGATGCGATCAGCATGAAAAACTGCGTGGAGCGACGCAATACGATCGGCGCGCCGGGAGCAGATGCGATGCAGGCTGTCATCGAGCAGAATAAAAAATATTTACAGGAAAATTGAAAAAACAGTTGCAATTTTGAAAAAATTGGTATAGTATGACATGAGACGCACAAATGTACGCCACAGAAGAACAAGGAGATGAAACCAATGGAGCAGAAATTGAGAGTAGGAATTTTAGGAGCAACCGGTATGGTAGGACAGAGATTTATTTCTCTGCTGGAGAACCATCCGTGGTTTGAAGTTGTGACCCTGGCAGCAAGTCCGAGAAGTGCCGGAAAAACATATGAGGAAGCAGTCGGCGGACGCTGGAAAATGGATACTCCAATGCCGGAAGCAGTGAAAAAGCTCGTTGTGATGAATGTAAATGATGTAGAGCATGTGGCATCTACCGTAGATTTTGTATTTTCCGCTGTTGATATGTCGAAAGATGAGATCAAAGCGATTGAAGAAGCATATGCAAAGACCGAGACACCGGTTGTTTCCAACAACAGCGCACACCGCTGGACACCGGATGTTCCGATGGTAGTTCCGGAAATCAACCCGGAGCACTTCGATGTTATCGAGTTTCAGAAAAAACGTCTGGGAACCAAGAGAGGCTTTATCGCTGTAAAACCGAACTGCTCAATCCAGAGCTATGCACCGGTATTAACGGCATGGAAAGAGTTCGAGCCATATGAAGTGGTTGCAACCACATACCAGGCAATTTCCGGAGCAGGAAAAACCTTCAAAGACTGGCCGGAGATGGAAGGAAACATCATCCCGTTCATCGGCGGAGAAGAAGAGAAGAGCGAGCAGGAGCCGCTTCGTATCTGGGGTAAAATTGAAAACGGCGTGATCGTAAAAGCAACTGAGCCGAAGATCACCTGTCAGTGTATCCGTGTTCCGGTATTAAACGGACACACCGCAGCTGTTTTCGTAAAATTCCGCAAGAAACCGACGAAAGAGCAGCTGATCGAAAAACTGGAGAACTTCAAAGGCCTTCCGCAGGAGCTGAATCTGCCAAGCGCACCGAAACAGTTCATCCGTTACATGACAGAAGATAACCGTCCGCAGGTAACACTGGATGTCAACTACGAGAACGGTATGGGAATCAACGTAGGCCGTTTAAGAGAGGATTCCATCTACGACTGGAAATTCGTAGGTCTGTCCCACAACACGGTCCGCGGCGCAGCAGGCGGAGCAGTACTTTGTGCAGAGACACTGGTTGCAAAGAAGTTTATCGCTGCAAAATAATGCTTAGAATGATATAAAAAACGCCTCTGAAACGTTTTGGGTTCAGAGGCGTTTTTTGTGCATGGATCAAAAGAATATAGCATGTGTTTGAAACATCGTTCCTGCAATCTGCACGCCCAACTTTGCAGGATATCGAAAGCAGCAAAAAAGAAGCGCCATACGGGAAAATTCCCGCGGCGCTTCTTTTTTGCTCAAATAATTTTATTTACGCAAAGTTTGGCTAATCTTAGAATTTGCCAGTTTTTGCTGCCTCTTCAACAGCAACAGCTACAGCAACAGTCATACCAACCATTGGGTTGTTTCCTGCGCCGATCAGACCCATCATTTCTACGTGAGCCGGTACAGAAGAAGAACCTGCAAACTGAGCGTCAGAATGCATACGTCCCATAGTATCGGTCATACCGTAGGAAGCAGGACCTGCTGCCATGTTGTCCGGGTGAAGAGTACGTCCTGTACCACCGCCGGAAGCAACGGAGAAGTATTTTTTACCAGCTTCGATACGCTCTTTTTTGTAGGTACCTGCAACTGGATGCTGGAAACGAGTCGGGTTGGTGGAGTTTCCGGTGATGGAAACGTCAACGTTCTCTTTCCACATGATAGCAACGCCTTCACGAACGTCGTTAGCGCCGTAGCAGTTAACTTTCGCACGCGGTCCATCGGAGTATGCTTTTCTGAATACTTCTTTCAGTTCTCCGGTGTAGTAGTCATACTCAGTCTCTACATAAGTAAAGCCGTTGATACGAGCGATGATCTGAGCAGCGTCTTTTCCAAGACCGTTCAGGATAACACGCAGAGGTTTCTGACGTACTTTGTTTGCTTTTTCAGCGATACCGATAGCACCCTCAGCAGCTGCGAAGGACTCATGTCCAGCCAGGAATGCGAAGCACTCGGTGTCCTCTTCCAGAAGCATTTTACCAAGGTTACCATGGCCAAGACCAACTTTACGCTGATCTGCTACAGAACCCGGGATACAGAAGGACTGAAGTCCCTCACCGATTGCTGCAGCAGCTTCAGAAGCTTTGCGGCATCCTTTTTTGATTGCGATTGCTGCGCCTACAGTGTAAGCCCATTTTGCATTCTCGAAGCAGATTGGCTGAATGCCTTCGATCATTTTGTATACATCAAGGCCAGCAGCTTTTGTAACTTCTGCAGCTTCTTCGATGGAGTTGATTCCGTACTCAGCAAGCTTAGCCAGAATCTGTTTCTCTCTTCTTTCATATGATTCAAATAAAGCCATTTTCCTATCCTCCTAAATTATCTGATTACTCTTTTCTCGGGTCAACGATCTTAACAGCATCAGCAACACGTCCGTACTGTCCGCTTGCTTTTTCGAAAGCTGTGTTTGCATCATCGCCGGCTTTGATGAAGTCCATCATCTTTCCGAAGTTGATGAATTTGTAACCGATAATCTCATCATCTGCATCCAGAGCGATACCTGTTACATAACCGTCGGTCATCTCCAGATAACGAGGTCCTTTTGCAAGAGTTCCGTACATGGTACCAACCTGGGAACGAAGTCCTTTACCAAGGTCTTCCAGGCCTGCGCCTACAACCAGTCCGTCCTCGGAGAATGCACTCTGGCTTCTTCCGTAAACGATCTGCAGGAAGAGCTCTCTCATAGCAGTATTGATAGCATCACACACAAGGTCAGTATTCAGTGCCTCAAGGATGGTAAGTCCTGGCAGAATCTCAGATGCCATAGCTGCAGAATGAGTCATTCCTGAACATCCGATGGTCTCAACGAGAGCTTCCTGGATAACGCCCTCTTTTACGTTCAGAGTCAGCTTGCAGGTACCCTGCTGCGGTGCGCACCAGCCAATACCGTGAGTGAATCCGGAAATGTCTTTGATTTCTTTTGCTTTTACCCATTTTGCTTCCTCCGGAATCGGAGCTGCACCGTGATGCACGCCCTGGGCAACCGGACACATCATTTCTACTTCGTGTGAATAAGTCATTGTTAAACTCCTTTCAAATATGTACTTATTTGAGCTTTTGTCTTTCGAACGGACTGTTTCCAGCCTGTTCACAGACCTATGGTTATTGTCTCACAAAATTGGTCATTCGTCCAGCATATTTTGATAAAAAATTGCAAAGACCACCGGAAAACGATAAAATTTCCGGCGGTCTTTTAAATCAATCGGTTTGGTTTTCTCTCGATAAAAGAGAATTTTTTTAATTATCAGATTTTTTTGACAATTTCTTTCGCATTCTTAAAAATATGACCTGACGGGATCACACCGCGAATACAGGAGAGTGGATAAATGTTGGAATTTCTTCCGACAACCGTTCCCGGGTTCAATACGCTGTTACAGCCGACCTCGACTTCATCGCCGAGCATCGCACCGAATTTTTTCAGTCCGGTTTCGATCTGTTCATCTGCGCCTTTGACAACAACGAGCTTCTTATCGGATTTTACATTGGAAGTAATGGAACCGGCACCCATATGGGCTTTGTATCCAAGAACAGAGTCGCCGACATAGTTGTAATGCGGAACCTGTACTTTATTAAAGAGAATGACATTTTTCAGTTCGGTGGAGTTTCCAACGACAGCGCCTTCGCCGACGATGGCGTTTCCGCGGATAAAGGCACACTGACGGATCTCAGCGCCTTTTCCAATGATGCATGGGCCGTTAATGGAAGCGGTCGGTGCGATCACGGCATCTTTTGCGATCCAGACATTTTCACCGCGTTTTTCGTATTCTGCCGGATCGAGTGTTTCGCCGAGTTCAAGAATAAAATCTTTAATGAGCGGAAGCACTTCCCATGGATACGTTTTGCCTTCAAAGATTTTTGCGGCAATGGTCTGGGTTAAATCATAAAGTTCAGAAATGGTTGCATCTTTCATGCGTGATTCATCCTTTCTTGTTTTAGTTCCTGTTTATCTTACCACATTTCAGGAGTTCTGTGCGCCCTTTTTTCCGGCGGTGGAATAGGACTTTGCAGAGGAGTCTTCTGCAGCGGTACGTTTCCCGGTACGGGAGCGCGTGGAGGAGGCTTTTTTGTAATACGGCGCGGACGCATCAAAGCTGCTCTTTAGCTGGAACTGATTCCGCAGCTGCTTCACATTTACCGTGTGGCGTGTCACAAAGTTTTCCAGTTTTCCCATATATTCCTCGGAGGTAATGGAGCCTTCCGCTACATAGGTAAGTCCCTTTTCCCAGCTTGCTGTCAGATCCGGATTCAGAAGCGGGCGGATCGACTGGTGTACGACGTCGTAGATCATTTCGCCAAGCTGTGTCGGGGTGATAACCTGTGTCTTTTTGTTCAGAGCAAGATATTTGATAAAGACAAGCTTTTTCAGAATCTCAGCACGCGTCGCACTCGTTCCGATGCCGCTTCCCTTAATCTGTTCGCGCAGCTCCTCGTCTTCAATGAGCTGTCCGGCATTTTCCATTGCAAGGATCATCGAACCGGAGGTGTAGCGTTTTGGCGGAGAGGTTTCTCCTTCCTTGATAGAAAGGCCGAGAAGATTCAGCTCGCTGCCTTTCTGCAGCTGGGACAGCGCTGCAAGAAAAGAGGGATCGCAAGTCGTCTCGTCCTCTTTTCTGCCCTCGTCGTCCTCCTCTTTCTTACGGAAGAAAGAATACTGCATGACTTTTAAATAGCCCTCCTGCACGAGAACACGGAAGTTGGAGAAAAACTGCTCGCCGCCGATTTCGGTGACAAGAGCAACTTTCTGATAGACCGCCGGCGGATAGAAGATACCGAGAAAACGGCGGACAATTGTCTCATAAACTTTTGCGGAGAGTTCCGAGAGGTTCCGCAGATTGTTAAGGCCCTGTCCGGTCGGAATGATCGCATAGTGATCGGTAATCTGTTTATCGTTTGTATAGCGGGTGGAACCAATCTTTTTCCAGCTTTCACCCTGCAAAATTTCATTTGCAAGGCCGCTGCAGATACCGTACTGCTGCAGGCCGCGCAGGTTTTTGCTGATTTCCCTGGCAACGGCAGAAGAAAGCACACGGGCATCGGTTCGCGGATAGGTAACCAGCTTTTTCTCGTAAAGCTCCTGAACAACTTTCAGCGTTTCATCCGGACTGATTTTGAAAAAGCGGGCACAGTCGTTTTGCAGCTCCGCAAGGTTGTAAAGCAGTGGCGCATTTTTATTTTCCTTTTTTCGCTCCATTTTCAGGACATGCGGGATCAGAGGATTCTGCATGCTTAATTCCTCGATCAGTTTCTGTGCGTCCTCTTTTTTCTGGAAGCCGTTCTCCTTATAGAGAAGCGGAGAGTTGAAGTAGCGGCTGCCTTTTACGGCGCGCCATTCCCCCTCAAAATTGCGTCCATTTAAGGAAAGACCGGCGATGACACGGTAGAATGGTGTTTTCACAAAGCTGCGGATTTCGCGCTCCCGGCGTACGACCATGCCGAGCACACATGTCATAACACGGCCGACGGAAATAGACTGATATTTAGTGCCGAGATACGATGCGACAGAGCTTCCGTATTTGAGCGAGAGGAGACGGGAAAAGTTAATGCCCATCAGGTAATCTTCTTTGGCGCGGAGATAAGCGGATGCCGAAAGATTGTCGTATTCACTTTCGTCCTTCGCTTCGCGGATACCGCGCAGGATTTCTTCTTCTGTCTGCGAGTCGATCCAGACACGCTTCTGTTTCTTGTCTTTGATACCGGCCATCTGTGCGACGAGGCGGTAGATATATTCTCCCTCGCGCCCGGAGTCGGTACAGACATAAATGGTTTCAATATCCTCCCGGTGGAGCAGGTTACTCACAATGGTGAACTGCTTTTTTACTTCCGGGATAATTTCATATTTGAAGTTTTCAGGCAAAAAAGGCAGGGTCTCGAGACTCCACCTTTTTAACGCAGGATCATATTTTTCCGGATAGCTCATCGTAACCAGGTGACCGACGCACCAGGTTACGACGGACTGATCCGACTCTAAGTATCCATCCCTGCGCTGCATATTCTGTTTTAACGCTTTTGCGAACTCCTGAGCAACGCTCGGTTTTTCCGCAATGTATAAAGATTTTGTCATTTATCTGCACTCATCATTCGAAGCGGCCAGGCAAGGAGCACACCGCCTCCTATTGCGTTTCCTATAGTTACAATGACCATGCTTTTCAATGCGGCAGTCAGAGAAATGCCGCCTGGGACCAGAAGTGCAGCGGTAACAAAGGTGGCCATATTGGCAACGCAGTGTTCAAAACCGGCAACAACGAATCCGGCGATGCAAAGTATAATCATGAAAAATTTGGCAACTTCATTTTTGCATTTCATGCCGCAGGCAACGGCAAGGCAGACGAAGAAGTTGCAGAGAATGGCACGGAAAAACATTTCTCCGGCAGGAATGGAAAGTTTATTTCCAATAAATCCTGCGTAATAATCGGCAGTACCGGAAGCACCTGCCAGTACGAAAATTACGGAGAGAATCAGGCATCCGACAAAGTTTCCGATGTAGCTTACCAGCCATACTTTTCCAACCTGTGCCCAGGAGACTTTTTTGTCATAGGCCCCAAATGCCATAACAAGATTGTTTCCGGTGAAAAGCTCTGCACCGATAAAAACGATCAGCAGAACCGCAATGGCAAACACAATACCGCCAAGCAGTTTTCCCCAGGCAGGATCTGTACTCTGGAACGTATTGCCTACCACGTTGGAGAAAATCATGGCAACCACGATAAAGAAACCGGCCATGACTGCACGGAGAAAGTATTTCCCCGGGTGTTCTTTCAGCAGCCTTGCTTTGTTTACGGCTGCCTCTGAAAATTTTTGTACGTCATCATAAGGCATAGAATAACTCCTTTCTTATGTCCCGTAGGATGGACATATCCCCTCTCTTTTTGTCCGGGGGATGGTCTTTTTTTCCGAAGCAGCTTGCAAATGCTTCGGATTTCGCGCTTTCAACTTTGGCTATTATAGCATTTCCCGGAAAGATTCGCAATGAAGGAGGAAGAAAAAAGTATATTTCCACAGAAATGTCAGAAAATAAGGGGTAAAACGACAGATTGTATGATGAACTCAGAGGGATTGAAATAAGGATTGAAAGCTTTTTTAACCGAGTTAGCCACTTGCTCAAAGACAGGACTTCCAGAAAATATGATAGATATCATATTTCTGGAAGTTTTATTGTAAAATAATGTAACGTACTTAATAGGAGAACAGTTCGAGTATATGTATCGGCTGTTCTTTTTTTGTTTTTGAACGTTAAAATGTTAATTTTTTTCTTGTGTATAGTAGAACACTAAAGTATAATAAAATCAGTTTTTTGCATAAGATTAAAGCTATAATAAGGAAATTGGCAAACCAGATGAAAGTCTGGGACGCAAAGCTACAGGGCCTTTAAAATGGCAGCCAGTTGCATAAAATGAGGTGCACTGTCTGTCTGACGGTGCTTTTTTACGGTGTTATTTCATAGACGTAACAATAATGATTTTATCAGGAAAGAATGAGGAAAATAAAAGTATGAAAAAGGCAAAACGTTGTCTGACAGCAGTGGTGTCAGGTGTACTTGTAGCATCTGCTGTCTTGTCTGGATGTGGACAGTCAAAGAAAGAAGTATCTATAAATGATGATCATCTTACCGTTTATCTGTGGGAAAATCGTTTGATGAAAAATATTGCACCCTATATCCATGAACAGTTTCCAGATCAGGATATTGAATTTATTATAGGTAACAATGATACCGATTTATACAGTTATTTTAAAGAACATGATGAATTACCGGATATTATAACAGTACGTCGATTTTCTGGAACAGATGCACAGGACTTACAGCCTTATCTTATGGATTTTGCTTCTTATGATGTTGTTTCCAAGTATTATTCTTATGCGGTGCAATATTATAAGAATGAGGAGGATGAAATCCAGTGGCTGCCAATCTGTGGTATTCCGCAGACGATCATTGCCAACAAAACACTGTTTGATCAGTATGGCGTAAAGATTCCAGAAAATTATGAGGAATATGTACAGGCCTGTCAGCAGTTTTATGATAATGGCATAAAACCGTATTCCATGGATCTTGGGGAAGACTGGTCTAATAATGAAATCATCCAGGCGGCGGCAATCGGTGAGTTTACAAGCCTGGATGGTATTGAATGGCGAAACGGTGCAGAGACTGCAGCGGATGAAGTGAAGTTTGATGATACATTATGGAAACGTATTTTTTCAGAAACCAGTCAGTTTCTTAAGGACTCGCACTTTGGTAAAGAAGATATCAATATTGACGTCGATACAGGAATCCAGAAGTTTGTCGAGGGAAAATCAGCAATGTTTCATGGACATCCGACGGTTATGCAGCAGCTGCAGAAACAGATGGATGCGGAGCTGACCCGTATTCCTTACTTTTCACAGACATCGGATGAATCCTATGTGTACATGACTCCGTCCTTAAACATTGCATTTAACAAAAACCTGGAAAAAGACCGGGAGAAACTGGATACTGCACTGGATGTGCTGGATTGTATGATTTCAGAAGAGGGGCAAAAGCTGATTGCGGATGGAAGCGGTGTTATTTCATTGAATACAGATGTTCCAACCATGATGCAGGATGTGCCTGGACTGGAAGAGGAAATTAATCATAATGCTGTTTATATCCGATATTCCGCCCAAAAATCATTTGATGCAAGTCTTGAGGCTGTTCACGGATTACTGTCAGGGGAAATGGATGAAACACAGGCTTATGATACTTTTCGCAGTGTAATGAATCGTAAAGATCCAGAAGAAAAAGCAATGATGAATTTTGAAAATGAATATTCCATTTCACTGAACGATAGAAATGGCCGTGATGCAGCATCTTCCATTTTAACAACGATCAGAGAAGAAAATGATGCACAGCTGGCTCTGGCACCATATTATTATTTTACTTCTTCTATGTATAAAGGAGAATGCACCAATAGCCGGGTTGGCATGATGACAGCGAAGAGTTCAGATACAACATTATATTTTGCAAAAATAAATGGTAAACAGGTTTGTGAACTCGTGGAAAATTATCTCGCCGAAGCTGATGAGAATTTTTATGTAACCAATGAATACGAATTACCAATTGCATCTGGTATGAAAATGATCGTCAGTCAAGAGGAAAGTGGATTTTCGTTAAAGGACTTAACAGTTAATGATAAGAAAATAGACAAAGAAAAGGAATACTCGATTCTTCTTACAGACACCACAATGTCCGTTTTGAAAAAAATAAATCCGAAATGTGAGATTGAGCAGCTTAAAGATACAACATTATCAAGTGCATGGACCGAAGCAATGTCAAAAGGACAGCAGCCGTCAGCACCGGAAGACTATATAGAGGTTGAACAGTAAAAGTGGAGATAGAACAAGCGGTAAATAAAAGAAAAAAAATAACAAGGCTGTTGCTTATACTACTTATGATTCTTTTAAGCTTAGTTTGTATCAAGTATCTTATAAGTAAGTCTAATAAGTATATCAGCGAAAATGGAAAAAGCAGTATGGGAGCTGTTGTTGAACAGATACAGCAGACCTATGATCTTCAGGTGAGTGGATACTACAGCCAGCTGCAGTTGGTTGAGGAATTCTTACTTCATGAGAGGGAACTGTCTCTTGAAACGGATACGAACAAAAATTTCTTTGAAGCATGGGAAAAAGAATCGGAAAGTACTCTTATATTCCTTCAGGAAAATGGTCAGGCAATATCAGCAGGTGGAACAAAAATGCGGATTGATATGCCAAGTAAACTTCTGCTGGACTTAAAGAACGGATACAATATTGGAAAACTGGTGCGTCTTGATTATGATCAGAAGAAAAAAGACGGTTATCTGGTTGCGATTCCATGTCAGGAATACACGATCAATGGAGAAACTTATACGGCAATTGGAACTGTGTATGATCATTCGAAACTGGATTCCATGTTAAAACTGAAAGGTTATGATGGGAAAGCCTATTTGTTCATGCTGGATGATGACGGAAATATTACGTATACGAACCAGAGTGGTGATAAATACCTGCGTAATTATTCTTTGCTAAAACATTTAAAAGGGCAACAGGCTATTACAGAAGAAGAGGCGGATTTGTTCAAAAAGAAATTTGATAACAGAGAATCCGGAGTTGCACTTTTGGGAAAACAGAACCCCTATTATATGGGGTATTGCCCGATAGAAAGCAACAACACCATTTTGGTGTGCATTGTGGCTAAGGGAGTTGTGGACAATGTGCTGATGGATTACCAGAAAACGGTGTTGTTTACAACAATACTCATGGCAGGTTTTATACTTTTACTTTTTGCCGGATTATTCTACAGTATTTCCAGACTTAGTCTTGCAGATCAAAGAGCAGAATATGAAAAAAGAAATAATGAACTTCATTTGCAAACAATGAAGGAAATGGAAGTAGTCAATCAAAAACTGAAAAAGGCAAAGAACGTTGCAACAGAGGCTTTACAGACAGCTGAAAATGCAAATAAGGCGAAAACGGATTTCCTGTCTAATATGTCACATGATATTCGTACTCCTATGAATGCAATCATTGGTATCACATCTTTGATCAGACATGATGCAGGTAATAAAGCAAAAGTTATAGAGTATGCAGATAAAATAGATATTTCATCACAGCATCTGTTGGGAATTATCAATGACGTTCTGGATATGAGCAAGATTGAGGCAGGAAAAACAGTCTTCAAATATTCTGACTTTTCTATTCTGGATCTTGTACAGGAACTTAACACTATATTTCATACTCAAATATATGAAAAGCAGCAGACCCTTACAATCATAAAAGAAAATATTCAGCATGAGTGGGTGAATGGGGATCAGGTTCACCTGATACAGATTTTCAGCAACCTGCTTTCCAATGCAGTGAAGTATACCCAGGAAGGTGGGGAAATTCAGTTCTTTGTAGAAGAATGTGAGACAAAGTCATCTGTCTATGCAAAGTACCGTTTCTTAGTTAGCGATAATGGTATGGGAATGTCGGCAGATTTCAAGGATACAATTTTTGATGCGTTTACCCGTGCGGAAAGTTCCATTACAAATAAAATACAGGGAACCGGACTTGGAATGGCGATTACTAAGAATCTGGTTGAGGCAATGGGAGGTACCATTGATGTGGAGAGTGAATTGGGACAGGGAAGCTGTTTTGAGGTTCTCATGGA